>Ga0310695_10002449_pt1 | contig 39196 bp, 25 predicted proteins | sample RumenRJG_04DNA_FD_203882 | JGI IMG/M metagenome (GOLD analysis project Ga0310695, IMG submission 203882) | Bovine rumen microbial communities from Lethbridge, Alberta, Canada - RJG_04 (v2) (version 2) | ecosystem: Host-associated > Mammals > Digestive system > Stomach > Rumen | place: Canada...
CGAGTCCGTGGTGTCCGGCAACGTAAATCTTAGAATCTTTCTCTAACATAATAATTAATTAGTAATTAGCAATGAGCAGTGAGCAATGCAAAATGAAAAATTAGCAATTAGCAATTAGCAATTAGCAATGAGCAGTGAGCAATGCAAAATGAAAAATTAGCAATTAGCAATTAGCAATTAGCAGTGAGCAACTATGCTGATTACTTACCAACTTTAAGTGTTTTTGTTATAGCAATGAGAATTCGCAGTATTTCTTGGCAATCTTCATACAATGACTGATATTCATTATCAGTAATGAATTCGGATTTATGCAGCAAGCGAATCCAATACCGACTTTCATTGCATTCCTTCAACGAAATATAAAGTTTAGCTTTAAAGTCGTCCTTACTGATAGCGAATTCTGCCTCTGCAATGTTAGCTCCAATACTTGTACCAGAACGTAGTAGTTGCTTACTCATTACAAACTCTCTTTCATTCTCTCTTGTGGTCAAATACTTATAGAGCTTGACAATTCGTAATGCAAAATCTTCAGACTTTACACTAACAGTATTTTCCGATTTCATTTTATTACTAATTGCTAATTACTAATTGCTCATTTCTCACTGCTCATTTCTCATTTCTCACTGCTCACTTCAAGTAAATTAGCTTTCTCTTGCGAGAAAGCTAATTTACTTGACGATGCCTTTCTCCAGATACTCTTCCAGGTTCACACGCACTTTCGCTGCGGCATCATCCGCAGCAACCTTCTTCATATCGCTGTCGACCATGATCTTGACGAGTTCCTCGAATGATGTCTTTGACGGGTTCCATCCCAACTCCGCCTTGGCCTTTGTCGGGTCACCCCAAAGGTTAACTACATCGGTGGGACGGTAGAAGTCGGGTGACACCTCCACGAGTACCTTGCCCGTAGCCTTGTCAATACCTTTCTCGTTGGCACCCTCGCCTTGCCATTCCAGTTCAATACCGACGTGATGGAAAGCAAGCGTAGCGAATTCACGTACCGTATGCTGCACACCCGTTGCAATGACGAAGTCATCCGGCTTCTTGTTCTGCAGGATGAGCCACATGCACTCCACATAATCCTTGGCGTAGCCCCAGTCGCGGCGGCTTGAAAGGTTACCAAGGTAGAGCTTATCCTGCTTACCCTGCTTGATGCGGGCAGCTGCCAGCGTGATTTTACGTGTCACGAACGTCTCGCCACGACGCTCACTCTCATGGTTGAAGAGTATACCGTTGCAGGCAAACATGTGGTAAGCGTCACGGTACTCCTTCACAATCCAGAAGCCATACTGCTTTGCCACTGCATAGGGAGAATATGGATGGAACGGCGTATTCTCGTTCTGCGGAACCTCTTCTACCTTGCCATAGAGCTCGGAAGTCGAAGCCTGGTAGATGCGGCATGTGTCAGTAAGACCACAGATACGCACAGCCTCCAAGATACGCAGCACGCCCACGGCATCCACGTCAGCCGTGTATTCCGGTGAGTCGAAGCTCACCTGCACATGACTCTGTGCGGCGAGGTTATAGATCTCCGTCGGCCTGATCTTTCCCACGACACCGAGTATCGACATCGAGTCGCCGAGGTCGGCATAATGCAAGTGAAAGTTCGGCTGGCCCTCCAAATGCGCGATACGTGGTCGGAAGTCCACTGACGACCGCCGGATTACTCCATGCACGTCATACCCTTTACTCAGCAGCAGCTCAGCCAAGTAGCTGCCATCCTGTCCTGTAATGCCCGTAATCAGGGCTACTTTTCTTTCTGCCATTGTATTGTTTTATTTTGAATTAATCTAGCTCACTACAACTCATTTCACTAATCATAGACCCGTCTCCACACGGCATGGTACAGCCGGAATATGGGTTCGGACAATGCCTCGGAGGGGAAGTATCTCACCAACTTTAAGTCCCTTAATAACCGCTCCATGTTCTTCCCCAATTTCGAGTTGCCGAAATGCCTCCGCTCATCATACTTCCCAAAGTTTCCACCGGCCAGTATCTCATCAAGCACAAAACGACCTCGACGCTCATTAGGTTCCACGATACAATAGTCTTTGTCCATTCCGAACTTTTCGACTAATATCCAGCATATTGCACCAGCTATGTCTTTTAATCCAAGATGGTTCAATAAACTATTGTATTTGCTTCGTGTTTCCGTCTGTTTATCCGCCGATGTCAGTAGATAGTAATAATCCAGGATTTGCCTTAGACCGATGCCTTCTTTGAAAAGATGCTGATAAATATGACTTATCTCGAAAACAATATTAAACGCTTGTGTCGGAACTGCTATCTCATTGCCGTCAATGCTTATCTTATGCCGGAACTGCTCATCCGCATGCTGTCTAAAGAATCGCTGCAGCCGGGCGTTATACCAGAGGGACTGCATGAAATGGGGGCGATAGTGAAGCTCCACCTCAGAGCCTTTATATGGCGGGACGTCTATATGATGGTAAATCGCACGTGCTGAAGGATTAGCCGCCTTGGCAAATTTGATAACTTGTCGGATATCAGCCTTCTGCTGCCCTGTCGAGTCATTGCGGTCAGCCCTTTTGGGTCTTATCCACACATCGATGTCACCGCACGTGCGCTCCAGGGGATTGGGATAGAGTTGAGCATTGCCCTGTCCTTTGAGCAGACAACACTCAAACCCTTTGTCTTCCAGTTTACCGAACAAGGAGGCTGCGTTTGCATTCAGCTTCATATTCTGTCTGGCTATCATGCCGCTTTCTCCCATCCATTGGATAAGAAGATTTTCCTTGGCACCCACATCATTGGGCTGGACAAGAATGTCATCCGCCCTCAGATGCCTCACCCCCTCGAGCATCACCGCCTGCAGCGACTGCTTGTTCGAGAGTTCATGTATCGCATTAAATTCCGAAAAGGTTAATGAAGGAATCTTATTACTAGTTCCTATTGATAAACGCAATAATTCGAAGAATATATTTTGAATTCTTTTGTCCATTTCTTACGATGGTATAATTTGCATATCAAGCATGGTTATCGCTTTCAATCAATTATACACGTTCCCACTGGCAACTCTCGTGATTAAATCTCTTAATAATTTTTGCAGGAATACCTACAACAATACAATCATCAGGTATATCCTTGTCAACCACAGCATTGGCACCAATCATCACGTTGTTACCAATTTTAACTGGTTTGATTACTTTGACACCAGGGGCTAAATAACAATTATCTCCAATAACACTGCCTCCCATACCAATGTTTACTCCAACATTGATATTGCAATTGGCTCCTATTTTGCATTTGGCATTCACAACTATTGTTCCATAGTGCATGATATACAACCCAGGACCGAATTGATTTTTATACAAGGTAAAACCGAGCTTGTAAGACAAATGTTTATGTATAAAATAATGCCAAACTGTCATTAACAATGCTATGGGGCTTCTATTTCTGCGATTTGACCAGTACTCATAATGCCTAAGGTTTACAATGAATAAAAGTCTAGGGTTTAGCAATACCTTTAACCTAGATATACCCCCCCCAGACGCATGATTACGCTCCATATCCTGACGGATATAAGCTTTCATTTCTTGACGAGAATGAATCATTTTCCTCTATTTTTAAAATATCGGTCATAACCTTCCAGCAAAGCTTTACTGGTATGCTCCCAACTCAATTCATTGATAACACGGTTTCGACCATATTCACCCATACGCTTCCGTTCTTCTGGATTATCCATAAGTTCAAGAATCTTCTTTGCCATATCCTCAGCATCGTTACGCTTGGCATAAAGGGATGCTTCTTGAGCGGAGAAACGTCCTTCTGTCAGATCGAATTGAACGACAGGTTTACCAAGTGCCATGTACTCCAAAATTTTATTCATGGTACTCTTGTCGTTCATCGAATTGTACTCATCTGAGTTGACGCAGACATCGGCAGTATTAAGATAATCAAGCAATGTTTGATCGGGAACTCTACCAGTAAATTCGACTACGTCATCAAGTCCCATCTCGTGACAAAGCTTTTTCATATGGTCAACATCCGGGCCACCTCCGACAATGCCCCAGAACACATCGTTCCGCCCTGGCAACTCCTTGATATACTTGGCGGCTTTAAGGAGATACTCGATTCCTTCTTGTTGGCCAATTACTCCTACATAGCCCACCATAAATTTCTTTCCACGTTTAATCTCCGGCTTGGCAGGCTGAATCTTTAGACGTTCCAGTTTTGGTCCACTTCTAAGGATAATGACATCCTCCGGCTTCATGCCATCACGTTCGATAGCAATCTTCCGATAGCTCTGGTTAGTTACAAACGCAAACTTACAATGTTTATAGGTCTGCTTTTCCAGCCATAACTGGCTCTTATAAAGCAAGCCGGTGGTCTTACCGAACTTAGCCTCAAACAACTCTGGGCAGATATCGTGATGGTCAAAGATGTAATCTACGCCTTTGCTCTTGAACAATCTTGCCACCATCCATATATCATCAGGTGGATTGCATCCATGGATACAGTCAAAGCCAACTTCCTTATAGCATTTCCTTGCCAGACGATACTCATGCCATAACGCCGAACCATATTCTTTGGCATAGCCGATGGCACCGTTGCCTTCTTTCGGCAACTTGTGTCTATACACGTGCACACCATCAAGGAATTCATATTCCTTATCATAACCTTTTCCTGTAGGACTGATAACAGAAACGGTATAACCATTAGCAGCTAAAGTTGTTGCTTCTTGCCAAACGCGCGTATCAAATGGCACGGGTAAGTTTTCTACAATAATCAATACTTTTCTATCCATAATTTTAATAGAGTTTTATTATTTCTTTCCAATTGTAATCTTTTTCATTGAATGTCTGCAAAAGAAATTTCGAAACAGTTCTTATAACATAAGCAGATAAAACGCATAATACTGCTATTAAGATTAATCTCAGTACCCAATTTAAACTTGCTGTAGCATTTATTAATGGGATGTTAACAAAGTAAATCTCCAAGCATAAACTACCAATAAATCGCATGATCTTATATAAATGTTTCTCAGAGAAGATTTTCTTTACGATTTTTGAATTGCATAACTTATAAGTGAAATAGCATGTTCCAATCAAGCCCACTACTGATAGCATCTGCAGATAAGTATTAAACTTCAAGGCGTAGGTTCCGCCAAAAAAGATAATAATACTTAATATCAGACCAACTAAATCAATTTTTGAATTGTCACTTAATAACTTTCTACGAATACCAGTATAGGCGCCAAGCAGCATGACAAAGAAGAAAAAAGCCGACTTCTGATATAAGTCATTTATCATCTTAACTTGAATACCATGATTGTAATATACGAAGAAAGCGACAAAGAGCAATGAGTAAACTAAAAATATTTGGGGAATGTAATTCATGCCATATCGCTTAATGAACCATAGAGGAATATAGTATATCATTATACATTCCAGAAACCAGCCACCATTTATAAGGTTTTGTACTCTATTTTCTGTTCCGAACAACAACATACTGAACATACTCCAAACAATAACTGATGGAAATATTCTATAAATACGTTTCTTGTAATAGTTTGGAAAGTTCTTTGCCCCCCCAGGCCGTCCGAGAACTAGATTGCGGCTTAATTGTTGATCGTAAAACGTTCGATTTAACGCAATGTGTAAGTTCTGAAGGTGCACACTTCTTCAAAGAACTAGGTTCTGATGACAGTTTGACACCTCTTCGGGAGTTCTCGGACAGCCTCCCCCTTTGAGAAGGGGCTGGGGGTGAGGCTTCAGAAGGGTGTTGAGAAGCGGCTTTTTGCCATTTTGCGGTAATGTTTGCGGTAATGTTGAGCGGATTTGGAATCACTTAGATGTTTGATACCCAAGAGATTAAGAAAGTGCGGTAATTGCGGTAATAGGAAAACTATAAGAATTGGAAATGCTATTTGCTCTATAAGGGTAACAGAGGATAATAGCATAGATATCAAAAGTCTTGCTTTTCTGCAGTGTAGTGGCCGTGTCTTGTACCGGCCACTACATCTTTTATTTCAGTATCTGCTCCGCATGCTCCTTCACCTTAATCTGCTTAGGGCGGAAGATCTCAGTAATGACACCATGCTCGTCGGTGATGAAGGTGGTGCGGAAGGTACCCATCGTAGTCTTGCCGTACATCTTCTTCTCGCCATAGACGTCGAGGGCCTCAACGAGCTTCTTCTCAGTGTCGGCGATGAGTGGGAAGGGAAGGTTGTATTTGGCGATGAACTTCTTATGACTCTCCGCACTCTGGATGCTTACACCCACCACGGCATAGCCCTTGGACAGGAAGCGCTCGTAGTTGTCGCGCAGGTTGCAGGCCTCGTTGGTGCAGCCGGGCGTTGAGTCCTTGGGATAGATGTAAAGCACGAGCTTTCGGCCCGCGAAGTCACTCAGTTTGATTTCCTTGCCGTCCTGGTCCAAACCCAGCACTTCCGGCAGACGGTCTCCTATTTCCATTGTTCTTAATTGTTTTAAAATGAATAACTGAATCGACCTTTCGGCCTCATTCGACGACAAAGATACAAAGAATTATCCTAAATCATTCGTTGTTGCTATGGAATTTGGCACAGGACCGATAAATCCAGCCGGGCATTACGTTGTCGCCGGATGAAATCTTTACCCAAATATGAAGTTCAGAATGAAGATTACCGAGAGGATGAGGAGCACGGGGTTAAGGTCGTTCCATTTCCTCACGCAAAGCTTCATGGCCACATAGCTCAGTATGCCGAGGCAGATGCCATCGGCGATGCTGTAGCAGAGCACCATCGTCGTCATTGTGATGAAAGCGGGGAACGACTCGTCGATGGTAGCGAGATTCATGCGCTTCACATTGTCAAGCATCAGCACGCCCACCATGACCAGCGCTCCACTCGTGGCTGCACCGGGGATGAGCATGAAGATAGGTGAAAGGAAGAGGGAAACCAGAAACAGCATGCCGACGGTGAAGCTCGTCATGCCGCTGCGCCCACCCTCGGCAATGCCCGAGGCACTCTCCACATAAGTTGTTATGGTACTTGTACCCAATACCGAGCCAACCGTCGTGCCGATGGCGTCGCTCATCATGGCCTCACTGATGTGGGGAATGGAGCCATCCTCGCGGACGACCCGCGTCTTGTAGGCCAGTCCGACGAGTGTGCCGACGGTATCGAAGATGTTGACCAACAGCAGCGACACGACGAGCATGATGGTGCGGAAGTTCAACAGGCCTTGGAAGTCGAACTTGCAGAACACCGGCGCAATGCTCTGAGGCAGCGATACGGGCAGCCAGTGGTCGGGAACGACGGTTACGCCCATCGGTATGCCGATAAGGGTAGCTAAGATGATGGCATAGAACAGTGAGCCCTTGACGTTGCGCGCCATGAAAACCCCACTGATCATAATGGCCACGATGCCGAGGATGGCTGTAGGCGTGAATTTACCAAGCGAGACGAAGGTGTTGGGATTGCTGACGATGATGCCCGCGTTCTTCAGTCCGATGAAGGCTATGAACATGCCAATACCCACGCTGATGGCATAGCGCAGGTTGGTCGGAATGGCATAGAGAATATATTCCCGCACATGGATGAAGGTGATGAGCAGGAAGATAATGCCCTCGATGAGCGAGATAGCCAGGGCTTGCTGCCATGTATAGCCAAGCGCCTGACAGATGGTGAAGGCAAAAAATGCGTTCAGGCCCATGCTGGGTGCCTGGGCAAAAGGCAGTTTCGCCAAGAACGCCAGAAGCAATGTGGCGATGGCTGAGGCCAATGCCGTACTGGTGAAGAGTGCGGCACGGTCCATGCCGGTGGTGGAAAGAACAGCAGGATTGACGGCCAAGATATAACACATGGTCAGGAAGGTGGTGGCGCCGGCGATGATTTCCGTGCGCATGCTCATGGTCTTGGGGTCAAACCCAACGAGGTGATGGAGTTGCATGATGCTTTGTATTTGGATTTCGAATGCAAAAGTAGTCAAAATTTATTTTAACGAAAAGGAAACAGGATTGTAACTGCCTTCACTAAATAAAAATGATACCTTTGCACCGACAAAGATATAATGAAAAGGATTTATTCTACTCTCGCGGCCATACTCACGGTCGTGACAGCTTCGGCTCAGTTGGGACGCCCCAAGCTGGTGGTGGGCATTATGGTCGACCAAATGCGTTGGGACTATCTCTCACAGGAGCGTCTATACGGGCAGTGTGCCGGAGCTGACGGGACATCCAGATGCCGGGTTCATGCATTGGAGACGCAAAGATGCAATAAAACAAAAATATGACCGTTAATAATCTAAAGACAAGCATTTAAACAACTACTATATTATATGAAGCAATTCATGGATGGGGATTTCCTCTTACAGAATGCAACTGCCCGGCATCTCTACCACGACCATGCCGAGCAGTTGCCCATCATTGATTACCATTGTCATCTCGTTCCCCAACAAGTAGCCGAGAATAAGCGTTTCCGCTCCATCACCGAGGTGTGGCTCGGCGGCGACCATTACAAGTGGCGCGCCATGCGCTCCAACGGCGTCGACGAGCGTTACTGCACCGGCAAAGATACCAGCGACTGGGAGAAGTTTGAGAAATGGGCCGAGACGGTACCCTATACCCTGCGCAATCCGCTCTATCACTGGACCCACCTCGAGTTGAAGACGGCCTTCGGCATTACCAAGACCCTGAACCCGCAGACGGCGCGCGAGATTTACGACGAATGCAATGATAAGTTGGCCAACGATCCGTCGCTCACGCCATGGGGACTGCTTGCCAAATACAAGGTGGAGACCGTATGCACCACCGACGATCCTGTCGATGATCTGCACTACCATGCCATCGTGGCCAAGAGCGACCTCAAGACGCGCATGCTGCCAGCTTGGAGACCCGACAAGGCTATGTCGCCGGAAAATCCGACCGCTTTCCGCAGCTATGTGGAGCAACTGGCTAAGGCCGCCGGGCAGGACATCAACAACTTCAACGACTATGTGGATGCGCTGCAGAAACGCCACGACTTCTTCCACGCCATGGGTTCGCGGCTGTCCGACCACGGCATTGAGCAGTTCTATGCCGAGGATTACACCGACAGCGAGATCAATGCCATCTTCGACAAGGTGTATGGCGGCAAAGCCCTCACCGACGAGGAAGTAAGAAAGTTCAAGAGCGCCATGCTCTATGTCTTTGCCGTACAGGATTATCAAAGCGGCTGGACGCAGCAATACCACTACGGCGCCATCCGCAACAATAACACACGCATGTTCCGTCAGCTCGGTCCCGATACGGGCTTCGACTCCATCGGCGAGACCCTCACGGCAAAACAATGCGCCAAGTTCCTCGATCGCCTCGACCTTGAAGGTCATCTCACCAAGACCATTCTCTACAACCTCAATCCCTCGGCCAACGAGATGGTAGCTACGATGATTGGCAACTTCCAGGACGGTTCAGTGCCCGGGAAGATTCAGTGGGGCTCCGGCTGGTGGTTCCTCGACCAGAAAGACGGCATTCAGAAGCAGCTCAACGCCCTCTCACTGCTCGGATTGCTCTCACGCTTCGTGGGCATGCTCACCGACTCCCGCTCCTTCCTCTCCTATCCCCGCCACGAATATTTCCGCCGCATTCTCTGCAACGTCGTCGGTACCGACGTGGAGAATGGCGAGATTCCCTTCACCGGCTATGAGAAAGAGCGCGTGGAGAAGATGATTGAGGACATCAGCTACTACAACGCCAAGAACTACTTCAACTTCTAACCCTAATGTAATGACAAAGGAACTGAAACAAGATATCAAAACCAACTGGCGGTGGTATCTCTGTGCGCTGCTCTTCGCAGCAACCACAGTCAACTACCTCGACCGCCAAGTCCTTTCGTTAACGTGGAAAGACTTCATCGCACCCGAGTTTAAATGGACCGACACCGACTATGGCATGATAACGGGTTTCTTCTCCCTGTTCTACGCGGCCATCAGTCTGTTTGCCGGCAAGGGCATCGACAAGCTGGGCACGAAGAAGGGCTATCTGCTTGCCATCTTCATCTGGTCAACCGGCGCCTGCCTTCATGCGGGCTGCGGATGGCTCACCATGCATATCGAAGGCTTGCCCAACAAGGAAGCCCTGATGGCTGTCCAGAGTGGATCGGCATTGGCCCTGTCCATCTCAACCATATCAGTGTATCTGTTCATTGCCTGCCGCCTCATATTGGCGTTGGGTGAGTCGGGCAACTTCCCGTCAGCCATCAAGGTGACTGCCGAATACTTCCCGAAGAAAGACCGCGCCTTCGCCACCGTCATCTTCAACAGTGGGGCGTCGGTGGGAGCCCTGGCTGCACCTGCCACCATCCCATTCATCGCCAAGGCATGGGGATGGGAAAGCGCGTTCATCATCATCGGCGCGCTGGGTTACATCTGGATGTTCTTCTGGATCAAATGGTACGACAAGCCACAGCAATCTAAGCATGTCAATGCGCAGGAATTGGCTTATATCCAGCAGGATGACGACGATGACGCCCCCGTTGAAGAGGTGAAGGAAGAGAAAACCATTCCCTTCCTGAAATGCTTCACCTACAGACAGACGTGGGAGTTTATCTGCGGAAAGTTCTTCACCGACGGTGTATGGTGGTTCCTTTTGTTCTGGGTGCCGGCTTACTTCAGCGACGTTTATCATTACGCATCAGCCTCGAAGGAAGGCGCTACGCTCATTTTCATTCTTTATCTCATCGTCACCGTGCTGAGCATCTTCGGCGGCTACCTGCCCAAGATTTTCGTTGAGAAGAAGCACATGGAGCCTTACTCCGGTCGCATGCGGGCCATGCTTATCTTCGCTTTCTTCCCGCTGCTTGCCTTGTTGGCACAGCCTCTCGGCCAATACAGCGCCCTCTTCCCTGCCGTCATCATCGGTATCGCAGGCGCTGCCCATCAGTCGTGGTCGGCCAACCTCTACAGCACCATCGGCGATATGTTCCCGAAATCGACTGTGGCGTCTATCACCGGCATCGGCACGATGGCCGGCGGCGTGGCGTCTTATCTCATCAACCAAGGCTCAGGCATACTCTTCGACTATGCCGACCATGCAGGTAAGATGTTCACCTTCTTCGGCTTCGAAGGCAAACCGGCAGCCTACATGATGGTGTTCTGCTACTGTGGCGTGGCTTATCTCGTCGCTTGGTGCATCATGAAGGCATTGGTGCCGAAATACAAGAAAATTGAGTTATAAAGAAGATGTACGCCATTCTTGGCGTTGAAACAAAGCAATTCAAACTGACAAATACAATGGAAAGAACATGGAGATGGTTCGGCAAGAACGATAAGATTACGCTTGCCATGCTGAAGGAGATTGGTGTCGAGGGCATCGTAACGGCCCTGCACGACGTACCCCTTGGCGAAGTGTGGACCCGCGAGAAAATCCACGACCTGAAGACCTATATCGAGAGCTACGGCATGCGCTGGAGCGTGGTGGAGAGTCTGCCGGTAACTGAGACCATCAAATACGGCGGCCCCGACCGCGACCAACAGATTGAGATCTATAAGCAAAGCCTGCGCAACCTCGCCGCTGAGGGCATCTACACGATATGCTACAACTTCATGCCCGTACTCGACTGGGCGCGCACCGACCTGCTTCACCCCAATCCCAACGGCTCAAGCAACCTTTATTTCAGCATCCCCGCCTTTGCTTATTTCGACATTTATATCCTCAAGCGGGAGGGTGCACGCGAGTCGTGGGCAACGTTCAAGACGCTCGGCCCCGACGGCCAGCCCAACCATCGCGATATATTAAAAGAGGTGGAGGAACTGCGGAAGACCATGACGCCCGAGAAGGAGCACGAGCTTGTCGAGAACATCGTCATCAAGACGCAGGGCTTCGTGAGCGGCAACTTCAAGGAGGGCGATGAGCATCCTGTAGAGCTGTTCCGCCAGTTGCTCTCCCTGTACAAGGGTATCGACCGCGACCAACTGCGCGAGAACATGAAGTATTTCCTTTCGGCCATCATGCCCGTATGCGACGAGTGCGATATGTTTATGTGCGTGCATCCCGACGATCCTCCCTTCCAGATTCTCGGTCTGCCGCGCATCGTCACCTGCAAGGAAGACATTGAGTGGTTCCTCAATGCCGTACCCGACAAGCACAACGGCCTCACGTTCTGCGCAGGAAGTCTGTCGGCCGGAGCCCAGAACGACGTTCCGGCCATGGCGCGCGAGTTCGCTTCGCGCACGTGGTTTGTCCACCTGCGCTCCTGCCACGTTTTCTCCAACGGCGACTTCACCGAGGCCAGCCATCTTGGCGGCCGCGCCGACCTCATCGATTTGGTGCGTACTTTCGAGCAGGAAGAGCTCAACCGCAAGGACAATCCCAACATTGCCCGGTTGCCGATGCGCGTCGACCACGGTATGACCATGCTGGGCGACGAGAGCCGGGGCTACAATGCAGGCTACAGCTTCCTCGGCCGAATGTTCGCCATGGGGCAGGTGCAGGGCATCATCGCCACGGTCTGCCGCGAGATGGATAAGCCCTTCCATCAGCCCGGATTCTTCGACTAAGCTACAACATGACAATCGTCAGACGACCGTTTGACGATTGTCGTACTATGTGATAAGGCATCTATCGCATCGACAGGTGCCCAATGTGGCATTGCGATGGGGCTTATGGCCGGGTTGCGAAGATTATTTGCCCCATCCACCTATAGCAATTCCCGGAACCTGCGTCATTATAGACAGAAACCTATAGAATAGAAGATGAGACATTTCATTATCATCCTTATGTTGCTGTCTACCGCATTGACTTCAAAGGCCGACGAAGTGCTGATTGAAGCCGAGCAGATGACCAATAAGGGAGGCTGGGTGACCGACCAACAGTTCATGGATCTCATGGGTTCGCCTTATCTCATGGCGCATGGACTGGGCATACCCGTTGCCGACGCCTCCACCTCGTTTCAAACGAAGACCGGCGGAGTCTACCGTCTGTTCGTGCGCACCTATAACTGGACGGCGCCCTGGACATCGAAGCCGGGGCCCGGCAAGTTCCGCGTAGCCATCGACAAGCACTTCACCTCCAGGCCAATCGGCGATACCGGCAGCGGCTGGCAATGGATTGACCTCGGCACCCTGCGGCTCAAGGCAGGGCGTCACCAGCTCACCTTGCACGACCTGACCGGCTTCAACGGCCGTTGCGATGCGGTTTATCTCACCACTGACGCTACCCTGCCCCAATCGGTTGACGATGGGTCGTGTGGTCAATGGCGCCGCCGGCTCATGGGCCAGACCGCCATTGAGAAGCGCAATTTCGACTTTGTCGTGGTCGGCGGAGGCATCGCCGGTATGTGCGCCGCTGTCTCTGCAGCCCGTCAAGGCTGCAAGGTCGCACTGGTCAACGACCGCCCGGTATTGGGCGGCAACAACTCGTCAGAGGTGCGCGTCCACCTCGGCGGCATCATCGAGACGGGCGTTTATCAACGGCTCGGGCGCATGATCCGTGAGTTTGGTCATCGTCTTGGGGGCAATGCCATGCCAGCCTCGTTCTACGAGGACAGCCGCAAGGACTCATTTATTGCCGCCGAACCCAATATCACTTGTTTTGCCGGATGGCGAGCCGTAGGCGTGGAGCAGCATGGCCAGCACCTCCGTGGTGTCACCATCTATGAGGTGGCTACCGGTCGCGAGATGACGCTTGAGGCACCGCTCTTCAGCGACTGCACGGGCGACGGCACCATCGGCGCACTGGCCGGAGCCGACTACCGCATGGGGCGTGAAGGCCGGTCGGAGTTCGACGAGAGCTATGCGCCGGAGAAGCCGGACAGTCTGGTGATGGGCGCCTCTGTGCAATGGTACAGCGAACTGGGCCGGAAGAAGACCGCATTCCCTGAATTCAACTACGGCCTGACATTCAATGCAGGCAACGCCGAGCGCGTTTACAAGGGCGAATGGACCTGGGAGACCGGCATGAACCGCAACCAGATTACCGATGCCGAGCGTATACGCGACTATGGATTGCTCGTGGTCTTCTCCAACTGGAATTGGCTGAAGAACCACGACGCCAAGAAAGACGAATACGCGCGCAGGCAGTTGAGTTGGGCAGCCTACGTGTTGGGCAAGCGCGAGTCGAGGCGTCTCATGGGCGACTACATCCTCGCTCAGCAGGACATTGACAAAGACGTGTGGCATGAGGATGCCTCGTTCACGACCACATGGGCCATCGACCTGCATTTCGCCGACTCCGTCAACGAGGTGCATTTCCCCGGTGAGGCGTTCAAGACGCGCACCATACACCGTTGGATTCACCCCTACGCCGTGCCTTACCGCTGCCTTTATTCCCGCAACATCGACAACCTCTTCATGGCCGGCCGCGACATCAGTTGCACCCACGTGGCCCTCGGCACCGTCCGCGTCATGCGTACAACGGGCATGATGGGTGAGGTCGTCGGCATGGCGGCCGCTATCTGCCACCGCCATCAAACAACGCCAAGGATGGTCTATCAGCATTACCTCGGCGAACTGCAGCAACTGATGCGACAGGGAGCGGGCCGTAAGAACGTACCCGACAACCAACACTTCAATGAGCCCAACCGCACGCTGCCAGTGGCCCGCGCATTCATGAACACGAAGGAAAACAATTCGAAATGAGGAAACTACTAACTGTCTCAATATTGATGGCATTGCTCGCCATCACCTGCAACGCATCGGCTGCCGGTCAGCCAACGGCCGGACAGACGGCTTTTGCCCGAACGCATGGCGACACCTTATTTATAGGTAACGCGCAAATCGTGCGCACCATTCTACTGCACCACGACAGTCTGCGCACCATCAGCGTCACCGACCGGCGTCGTCACCTGACGCTCGCCAATCAAACGACGGGCAACGATCTCGTCATCGTCAAAGGCAAGGCCGACAGCCTCAGCGTCAGCTGCGGTCGGCTGCCGCTCAGCCCCATCCACGCCGACGGCGCTGTGGCAACCGTCACCCTCCGCTATGGCAGTCTCGAGGTGAAAAGGCAATACATCGCCTACGACAATGCCCCCGCCGTCGTCTGCAACACCTGGCTGCGCGGCAAACTGAAGGCCGCCATACCACAGCAGACGGGCAACAACGCCGACAACAAGAACATAGAGTCGACGGCCGACATGGAGTCGCAGGTGCGAACGACCATCCTCGACCGCCTCTCGCCGGGCGGCAATCACTGGCAGTGCCGTGCGGTAGAATTTTTCGACTACACCGACTGGAACAACAACCTCGTGCAGACGACCTCCTTCATCCCCTATCGCCGCAACGGAGCAAGGGGCAACCTGCTTTTGGCCAAAAATGGGGCTGCGGCTGGCGGGTTCTTCTTTCTGAAGGAGGCGCCCTGCTCGTCGACTCAACTGCACTACCCCGGTGCCGACTTCATCACAGAGTTCGGCAACTTCGCCGTTACGGGCTTTGGCATCGCGCCCGACGACGTGACGCCAGACCAATGGGTACGTGCCTACACCGTGGTGTTAGGCGTTTTCGACGGCGATGAGACCGAAGCGCTCAAGGCCCTGCGCCTTTACCAGAAACAGCTGCGCGCAAAGAAGACCGTTACCGACGACATGGTGATGATGAACACGTGGGGTGACCGCAGTCAGGATGCCCGCATCAACGAGGCGTTTTGTCTCGACGAACTCGACCGCGCCCACCGCCTCGGCATCACCGTCTTCCAACTCGACGACGGATGGCAGAAGGGCAAGAGCCCCAACTCGAAGAGCGGTAAGGGCAGCTTCAAGGATATCTGGAAAGACAGTCTCTATTGGACCCCCGACCCCGTGAAATTCCCGCAGGGTCTCGACCGCGTTGTGGCCAAGGCCCGTCGGCTCAACATGCGCATCGGCCTCTGGTTCAACCCGAGCATTCAGAATGAGTTTGCCGACTGGAAGAAAGACGCCGAGGCCGTGCTCTCGCTTTGGCGCCGCTACGGCATCACCATCTTCAAGATTGACGGGCTGCAGATTCCCACGAAGCTCGCCGAGCAACGGCTTCGCAACTTCTTTGATGAGGTCACCCGGCAGTCGGGCGGCAATGTCATCTTCAACCTCGACGCGACAGCCGGACGCAGGGGCGGATACAATATGTTTAACGAATATGGCAATATTTTCTTAGAAAACCGTTATACAGATTGGGGCAACTACTATCCCTACCAGACGCTGCGCAATCTCTGGCAGCTGTCGGCCTATGTGCCGGCCGAGCGTCTGCAGGTGGAGTTCCTCAACAAGTGGCGCAACACGTCGAAGTATGTCGACGACCCGTTTGCACCGGCCCGTTACAGCATGGACTACCTCTTTGCCATCACGATGATGGCGCAGCCCTTGGCCTGGATGGAAGCCTCCAACCTGCCCAACGAGGCCTATTCGATGGGAAAGACCATCAAGCAGTACACCAGATGGCAGCTCCAGCTGCATCAGGGCATCATTCTGCCCATCGGAGAAGTGCCTTCCGGACGCAGTTGGACCGGTTTCCAGTCGATTACCGACGACCACAGCGGCTTCCTGCTGGTATTCCGCGAGGACAACGACCGCGTCTCAACGCGCATGGCGCTGCGTCTTGCCAAGGGTACGACGCTGCGGCTGCGCCCGCTGATTGGCGACGGCAAAGCGGAGACGCTGACCACCGACGACGAGGGCCACGTCAGCCTGAGCCTGCCGAGGCCCAACGATTTCTGCCTCTATCAATACAAGATTACGGAATAATCCGCACCGACAACGAACTCAATAAAAGCTAAAAGCAATGAAATATTATTCCACAACTGTACTCAAAGGACTGCTATGCCTCCTGCTGCTGTCGGCTGCCGCCGTATCGCACGCCGCCACCACCTATATTCAAAATGTCTATGGGCGGCAGCGCACTTCGCTGAATGGCAAATGGAGCGCCATCGTCGACCCTTACGACGCCGGTTACAACATGAGGGTCTTCCTCGACCGTAAAAGCAGACCAAGCGGTAACTTCTACGAATACGACTTCGACGGGGCCACGCGCCTCAACGTGCCCGGCGACTGGAACAGTCAGCGCGACGAACTGAAATACTACGAGGGCACCGTCTGGTATGCCCGTCACTTCAACTTCACGCCGACCGGCCATCAGCGCCACTTCCTCTATTTCGCAGGCGTGAGCAACCGCTGCAAGGTTTATCTCAACGGCCAGCTCATCGCGACCCACGAGGGCGCCTTCACGCCCTTCCAGGTTGAGGTGGGCGACAAGCTGGTCAGCGGCGACAACCTCTTGGTCGTGGCCGTCAACAACACGCGGCGCGTCGACGCCATTCCCGCCATGTCGTTCGACTGGTGGAACTACGGCGGCATCACGCGCGACGTGATGCTGGTCACCCTGCCCGACACCTATATCAGCGACTACTTCATCCGACTCGACAAGCACCGCAGTGACCTGCTGTTGGCCGACGTCTCGCTCTCCCGCCCCGTTGCCGGCCAACGCATCGTGGTCACCATACCCGGCGCCGGCGTCAAGATGCAGCTCACGACCGACGCCAACGGCGTGGCCTCAGGCCGTCTGTCAGTGCGCAAACTGCAGCGCTGGTCACCCGACAAGCCCACGCTTTATGCCACCACCATCACGGCGCCCAACGACACCGTAACCGAGCAGATAGGCTTCCGCAACATCAATGTCGAGAAGACGAAGGTGCTGCTCAACGACCAGCCCGTCTTTCTGCGTGGCGTATCGTTCCACGAGGAAATCGCACAACGCATGGGCAGGGCTACGAGCATGGCCGACGCCGTGGCGCTCGTGACCGAGGCCAAGAACCTTGGATGCAACATGGTGCGACTGGCTCACTACCAGCAGAACGAGTATATCGTGCGGGAGGCCGAGCGTCAGGGACTGATGGTCTGGCAAGAGGTGCCGGTGTGGCAGTCCATTGACTTCACCAACGACTCGACGCTCCGCAAGGCGCAACAGATGTTGCGTGAGACTATCCTCCGCGACCGCAACCGCTGCGCCGACTGCTTCTGGGGCATCGCCAACGAGACGAAGAACACGCCGGCGCGCAACCGCTTCCTTGCCCAACTGCTCAAGACCGGCAAGGAGATGGACACCACCCGACTGTTTGTCGCCGCCTTCGATCTGGCTTATTTCGACAAGCAGCAAGACGAGTTCGTCATGCACGACGACTTCTATCCCAACCTCGATCTTGTCGGCATCAACAAATATATGGGCTGGTATGCCAAGTGGCCGAAGGACCCCAGCCAGATCCGTTGGAATGTGGCGCCCGGAATGCCGCTGCTCATCTCGGAGTTCGGCGGCGAGGCACTCTACGGACAGCATGGCGACGACACCAATCCCGACAGTTGGAGCGAGGACTATCAGGCCAAGCTCTACCGCGACAACCTGCGCATGTTTGAGAACATCCCCAACCTCTGCGGCATCTCGCCGTGGGTGCTGTTCGACTTCCGCAGTCCTACCCGCCTCCATTCCACCAATCAGGAGGGCTGGAACCGTAAAGGGCTCATCTCCGACCAAGGCCAGCGCAAGGAGGCTTGGTACATCATGCACGACTATTATATGAAGAAGAAATCTAAGTAAAGCGACACAATAATGAAACATTCTCTCTTCAGGCACACCCTGCTTTTGTTGGCCCTGATGGTCGCCGTGGCCGTCGGAGCGAAGGACCGCACCATACGCGTGCTGGCCATTGGCAACAGCTTCTCAGAAGATGCCGTTGAAAACAACCTACACGAACTGGGCGAGGCCCAAGGCACGTGCATCATCGTGGGCAACCTCTATATCGGTGGCTGTCCGCTGCAACGCCATTGGGACAATGCCCAATACGACCGACCCGCCTACCGCTACCGTAAGGTCGATGCCGAGGGCAAACGGCAGCAGCACGACAACACCCGCCTCTCCACCGCCCTGCAAGATGAGCATTGGGATTACATCAGTCTGCAGCAGGCCAGCGGTCTGTCGGGGCAATACGAGACCTATGAACCTTATCTAAAGCAGCTCATCGCGTATGTGAAGAAATACCAGCCGAAGGCCAAGATCATCTGGCATCAGACGTGGGCTTATCAGCATAACTCATCGCATGGAGCCTTCCCCAACTACGACTGCAACCAACTGACGATGTACAACCGCATCGTCAGCGCTTCACAGCAGGCCATGCGCGACAACGGCATCAAGATTGTGGTACCGTCGGGTACGGCCATACAAAACGCACGTACCACCTTCATCGGCGACAATATGAACCGCGACGGCTACCATCTACAACTGCAATACGGCCGCTACACCGCCGCCTGCACATGGGTGGAGACGCTCACCGGGCAGTCGGTTGTAGGCAACACCTATCGCGTGAAAGGCATGAGCGATGACCTCGTGCGGGCAACGCAGCAAGCCGCCCATGCCGCCGTCGTACAGCCATGGGCCATCACCGACCTCAGCGCCATCCGTCCGCAAAGCGTAATCTACACCGATAAGACGGCGCCGGTAGCGCTCCGCGTGCAGGACCTGCTCTCAAGAATGACGCTCGAGGAGAAGGTGATGCAACTCAACCAATACACGCTCGGCACCAACAACAACGAGAACAACCGCGGCGTCGAGGTGAAGAACATCCCCGCCGAGACCGGTTCACTGATTTATTTCGGTACCGACGCCGCACTGCGCAACCGCATGCAGCAGCACGCCGTCAACGACTCACGGCTGCATATCCCCATCGTCTTCGCCCACGACGTCATCCACGGCTTCCGCACGGTGGCCCCTATCCCACTGGCTCAGGCTTGCAGCTTCAACCCTGAGCTCACCCGCCAGGCTTGCCGCGTCGCAGCGCAGGAGAGCCGTATGTCGGGCGTCGACTGGACATTTTCACCAATGATTGATGTCTCCCGCGACCCGCGGTGGGGCCGCATCGCCGAGAGCTATGGCGAGGATCCTTACCTCAATGGCGTCTTCGGGGCCGCTGCCGTCAAGGGCTACCAGGGCAACGCGCTGGCCGACAGCCTCTCCATCGCCGCTTGCCTGAAGCATTATGTCGGCTACGGTGCTTCCGAGGCCGGCCGCGATTACGTCTATACCGAGATATCGAAACAGACGCTGTGGGACACCTATCTGCCCCCCTACCGCAAGGCCATCAACGCCGGTGCGGCAACGGTCATGAGCTCGTTCAACAACTTCGACGGCACACCGGTCACCGCCAACAGCTATCTGCTGCGTCAGGTGCTGCGCCGCAAGCTGGGCTTCCAGGGTCCCGTAGTCTCCGACTGGGGTGCCATCATGCAACTGCAGGCGCAGGGTTCGGCCAAGGACCTCAGCACCGCTGGCGAGCAGGCCATGAAGGGTGGCGTCGACATCGATATGATGTCGCATTCCTATGATAAGTATCTCGCGCAGTTGGTCAAAGACGGCAAGGTCGATTCGACATTGGTCGACGACGCCGTGGCCAGACTGCTCAAACTGAAATTCGACCTCGGGCTCTTCGAGCATCCCTACACCACTGAGACGCCCGACAGTCAGCGCTTCCTGCGCCCCGAGAGCAGGGCCGCTGCCGAACAGTTGGCCGAAGAGTCGGTCGTATTGCTCAAGAACAATGGCATCCTGCCGCTCACCAATAGCAAGCGACTGGCCGTAGTCGGTCCGTTGGCTGAGGCGCGCAAAGATCTCCTCGGCTGCTGGTGGGGCCACGGCCGCGAGACCGATGTGACCTCCCTGCTCGACGCCATGAAGACGGTGTTCGGACCCGATGTGCGTATCGACTACGCTCGCGGCTGCGACTACGATGGTTCCGACCAGAGCGGCTATGCCCAAGCCAAGGCCATTGCGGCTAAGGCCGATGCCGTCGTCCTCTGCCTCGGCGAGCGCGGCAACTGGAGCGGTGAGAACCAGTCGAGGGCTTCCATTGCCCTGCCCGAGGTGCAGCTGCAGTTGCTCCAGACCTTGAAAAAGACGGGCAAGCCCATCATCGTGGTGCTGTCGAATGGCCGTCCACTGCAGCTCGATGGCGTGGAGCCATTGGCCGACGCCATCGTGGAGATGTGGCAGACCGGTATCGTCGGCGGCACACCTACGGCCCGCATCCTCAAAGGCGAGGTCAACCCCTCCGGTCGGCTCTCAGCCACCTTCCCCTACACCGGCGGACAGATTCCCATCTACTACAACCGCCGCACCAGTGCTCGCGCCACGCAAGGCTTCTACCACGACCTGACCAGTGACCCTCTCTACAGCTTCGGCTACGGTCTGAGCTATACCACTTATCAGTATGGTGCCCCGACGGTGTCGAAGACCACGCTCACCGCCAACGACCGCTTCACCGTTGACATACCGGTCACCAACACCGGCGCCTACGACGGCAAGCACGCCGTACTTGGCTTCGTGCAGTGTCCCTACGCCAAGCTGACGCGCCCCGTGAAGGAACTGCGCTTCTTCGACAAGAAGGAGATTAAGACGGGACAGACGGTGGTCTATCACTTCAATTTGCAGGTGAACCGCGACCTCGGCTTTGTCAATGACGAAGGCAACACCGTCGTCGAGCCCGGCACCTACCGTCTGCTCATCGGCGACCAGACCATCACTCTCAACGTCAAATAAACCAAACGAATTCACTACATCAGATGTATCTTCATATCAAACGATTATCAAGGCGCATCGGCAGCACGCTGGCGCTCTGCCTTCCCCTGCTCTGCCCCACGGCGCTCAACAGTCAGACCATCAACCAGCAGGCCATTGACCGCGCCAAAGCACTCGTCAGTCAGATGACGCTGCGCGAGAAAATCGACTACCTCTCGGGTGAGACCTCGTTCTCGCTGCGCGCCATCCCGCGATTGGGCATTCCCCGCATCCTCCTGGCCGACGGACCTGTGGGACTGCGCAACCATGCGCCCCACAGCACGCTCTACCCCGCATCGGTGCTGAGTGCTGCCACGTGGAACCGCAGTCTGCTCCATCGTCTCGGCAACAGCCTTGGCGACGACGCAAGGGCGCGAGGCGTCAGCATTCTGCTCGGACCGGGCGTCAACATCACCCGTTCGCCCCTCTGCGGCCGCAACTACGAGTACTTTGGCGAGGATCCTTACCTCACCGGCGAACTCGCCCTGCAATATATCGAAGGCCTGCAGCAACGCGGCGTCATGGCGACCATCAAGCATTTCGCCGGCAACAATCAGGAATGGAGCCGTCACCACGTCAGCTCCGAGATCGATGAGCGCACGCTCAACGAGATTTACTTCCCCGCCTTCCGCAAGGCCGTCGAACAGGGACACGTGGGCGCCGTCATGGACAGCTACAACCTGCTCAACGGCGTCCACTCAACCGAGAACAACTGGCTCAACAACGTGGTGCTGCGGCAGGCGTGGGGCTTCAAAGGCATTCTGATGTCTGACTGGACATCGGTCTACAGCATCGCGGCAGCCGCCAACTGGGGCATTGACCTCGAGATGCCGAAGGGCAAGCATTTCAACTACGACAAGCTGAAGCCGCTCCTTGAGAGCGGTGTCGTCGATACGACGACCATCAACCTGAAGGTGCAGCATCTGCTGCAGACGCTCATCGCCTTCGGACTGCTCGACCGCACGCAGAAAGACTCGACTATCGCGCTTGACTGTCCGACGTCGCGGCAGACCGCACTCGAACTGGCCCGCGAAGGCATCGTACTGCTGAAGAACAACAATGAATTGCCGCTCAAGGGAACGGTGGCGCTGGTTGGTCCCAACGCCAACCGCATCACCACGGGTGGCGGCAGCGGCAACGTGGTGCCGTTCAGCGATAAGCCCCTCGACAAGGAACTGAAACGGATGAACCGCAACACCATTCTGCTCACCGACGACATCATCTACACCGACATCACCCCGAAGATCTTCGCCGACAGCCTCGGCCGTGTGCAGGGCTTCACCGGCCGCTATTACGCCAACAAGCGTTTTGCCGGCAAGCCCGTGATGACGCGCGTCGACAGTAAGGTCGACTTCGACTGGGGCTACGGTGCACCCACGGCCTCGATGCCCGTCGACACCTTCTCCGTGGCGTGGGAGGGTTACTACAGCCCCGATACCGACGAGCAACTCATGGTGGGCATCGGCGGCGACGACGGCTACCGCATCAGCATCGACGGTAAGGTGGTCGCCGGCGACTGGGGCAACCACTCCTATTCGGCGCGCGAGAACGGACTGTCGTTGCAGGGCGGCCACAAATATAAGATTAAGATTGAGTTCTTCGACAATCAGTCGTCAGCCATCATTCATGTGAAGCTGCGTAAGCTCGACGAGGCCCGGCTGCGCAAAGGTCTGCAGAAGGCCGGACACGTGGTTTATTGCGGTGGCTTCGACAGCAGCACCGAGGGCGAGGGCTTCGACCGCCCCTTCGGTTTGCCCGCCTATCAGCAGCAGTTCATCAAGCAAGTGGCCGCCATCAATCCCCACCTCACGGTGGTGCTCAATGCAGGCGCCGGTGTCGACATGACGCCGTGGATGGATCAAGCCGCCATCGTCATGGCCTGGTACCCAGGGCAGGAAGGCGGTACGGCGTTGGCCGAGATTCTCACCGGCCGGTGCACGCCAAGCGGCAAACTGCCGGTGACCTTCGACCGCCGCTGGGAGGATAATCCCTGTCACGACAGCTATTACGCCAACGAAGACGGACGCGAGGTGCGCAGTGTGGCTTACAACGAGGGCATCTTCATGGGTTACCGCGGTTACGACCGGCTCCAGCGGCAGCCGCTCTTCCCCTTCGGCTTCGGTCTGAGCTACACCACGTTCGCCTATTCCAACCTGCAGCTCGAAGCCCTTGGCAACGACAGCGTACGCGTCTCGTTCACCATCACCAATACCGGAAAGCGCGAGGGCAAAGAGATTGCACAGGTCTATGTCCGCGATGAAAAAGCCACGGTGGTGCGACCCGAGAAGGAGCTGAAAGGCTTTGAGAAGGTAGCGCTCAAACCCGGTCAACGCAAGACGGTGAGCGTCACACTTGGACGCGACGCCTTCAGCTTCTACGACATCCACACGCACCAATGGACGCTGCAGCCCGGCGCCTTCACCATCATGGTGGGCAGCTCAAGCCGCGACATCAAACTGCAGCAGCAGATAAACCTTTAACACCATAAAAGATGAAACGTAAGAACGTCATTCTTATGTTGAGAAGAGAAGTGATTAGAAGTCCGGAAGTCCGGAAGTCCGGAAGTCCGGAAGTCCGGAAGTCCGGAAGTCCGGAAGTCCAGAAGTCCGGAAGTCCAGAAGTCTAGAAGTCCGGAAGTCCGGAAGTCCGGAAGTCCAGAAGTCCGGAAGTCCGGAAGTCCGGAAGTCCGGAAGTCCGGAAGTCCAGAAGTCCAGTCATTACAATGAGGAGTTGCCCTGCGACCCATAAAACCCATGAGCCCATAAAACCCATGAGCCCATAAAACCTATTCGCCCCATGAGCCCATACGCCCCATTCGCCCCATCATCGCCCCTCTCAATTCAGCTCCTTGAAGTCCACGTATTCGCCCTCGTCCTTGTCGAAGATCTTTTGGTTGGCTTGCTGTTCGCTGCGGGTATCGGTGATGGTGTCGCCGTGGTCAGTGGTGGTCTGGCGCTGCTGCTCATGCTGCTTAAAGCCACCACCATTCATACGGCTGTTGAACTGGTTCATCCGCTGACGTATCGAAAGGTAAGCCTTCCACAACGACAAGCCAAGGGCTGCGATGCAGACGACAAAGACGACGAGGAGGATGGAAAGAAACTTACCCATTTTGCTGCGCGGATTTACGATCGACTAAGTCCTTGATGACCGACAACACCAGATAAAGCAAGATGATGCCGCACCACGGGCGCAGGAAACCGAAGAGAACGCTGTGGTCGTGGGTCACGGCGACAGTGATGGAACCGGCGACGGCAAGCGCCGTCACGCCGATGAAGCAATAGCGCAGTTCATTGCCCTTCCAGCCCCAATGTTTGAACTTCAATGCAAACATCGGAATCTCGCTCACCAACAGCCATGAGCTGATGAGCATCATGACGATGAGCAGCAGCCAGCCCCAGCTCACATTGCAGAGCCAGTTGTTGAGGCCGACGATGAGCGAGCCCCAAAACAAGGCATTGGCAGGCGTTGGCAGACCGATAAAGCCCATGGTCTGGCGCTCGTCGAGATTGAACTTCGCCAGACGCAGCGCAGAGAAGGCCGCCATGATGTAAGCCGCGAAAGGCAGGTAGTCGGCAATGCCCGACAACGACTCGGGGAAGTCCATCACAATGAGCTGCGAAAAGAGGATGGTACTGGGAGCCACGCCAAAGGTCACGTCGTCAGCCAGCGAGTCCAGTTCCTTGCCAATGGGCGACGACACCTTCAGCAGACGCGCGCTCATGCCATCGAAGAAGTCGAAGGTGGCACCAATGATAATCCACAGCAACGCCAAATCGGGGCTGTGGAAGAAAGCGAAGCATGTTGCAATACATCCGGAGATGAGATTGCAACACGTTATAATGTTGGGTATTTGCTTTTTCATTTCAGTTTAGCTATTATCGTCTGGTCGCCCGTGGTCTTCTGCCCCATCTTCACGCAGACCTCGGATCCGACAGGAAGGAACACGTCAACGCGGGAGCCCAACTTGATAAATCCTAAATGCTCATCGATATAGCAGTCCTCGCCTTCCTTGGCGTAGGTGACGATGCGGCGGGCCATGGCACCCGCGATTTGCCGGCAGAGGACGTCGACGCCCTGCTCGGTGGTAATCATGATGTCGGCATGCTCGTTCTCCTCACTGGCCTTGGGCAGAAAAGCGCGGTAGTAATTGCCGTTGAAGTGCTTCACCATCTTCACCTTTCCGTCGACGGGGAACCAGTTGGCATGCACGTTGGTGAGGCTCATAAAGATACTGATCATCAGACGTTTGTCGTGGAAATAGGTATCTTCGTTGACTTCCTCGATGACGACTATCTTGCCGTCGGCCGGAGCCACGACGATGCCGTCGGTATCCTCCATATTCAGATAGCGGATAGGGCAGCGGTAGAAATTGAGTACGATGCCATAGATAACGCCGGCGACGACCACGAAGGCCCAAAAAGGTATAGGATTGCTCACGAAGTGCCACAGCAGCGCCGCTATGGCAACGATAAAGAGCAAGCCATAGATGAGCTGGTCGTTTCCCTCGTTATGTATACGTATATTTTTCTTTATCTTTTTTAATTTCTTTCCCATGAGTCTTTATTATTGGTTTTCTCTGCCTCCGATTTAATAGCAGTCTTAGGCATTCTAATCAATACACTGCAAAGTTAAACGTTTTTTGTTTAACCCACAAACTTTTCGGCCCCTTCTTTTGGGCATGTCGTTTTTTAGGCGTAACTTTACACTCCCATTCAACAACATATCATGGAAGATTTTGTTCATTTGCACGTACATACGCACTATTCCATCCTCGACGGTCAGTCGAAGGTTCCCCACCTTGTCGACAAAGCCATCGCCGATGGCATGAAGGGCATGGCCATCACCGACCACGGCGTGATGTATGGCATAAAGGAGTTCAGCGACTACTGCGCATCGGTCAACAAAAAGCGTAAGGCCGACGGACTGGAACCCTTTAAGCCCATCTTCGGATGCGAGATGTACGTGGCCCACCACCATAAGGAAGACCGTAAGCGCGAAGACGGCGACAACTCCGGCTACCACCTCATCGTACTGGCCAAGAACTACAAAGGCTACAAAAACCTCATCAAACTGGTGAGCCGCTCATGGGTGGACGGCTATTACTACCGTCCGCGCACCGACCGCTACGACCTCGAGAAATACCACGAGGGCCTCATCGTCAGCTCTGCCTGCCTCGGCGGCGAGGTGCCGCAGAAGATTATGAAGGGCGACCTCGACGGTGCCCGCGAGGCGGTGCAATGGTACCACCACCTCTTCGGCGACGACTATTACCTTGAGCTGCAGCGCCATGAGGTCACCGACCCGTCAATCCGCGCCAACCGCGACGTGTTCCCCGAACAGCAGAAGGTGAACGCCGTGCTCATGCAGTTTGCCAAGGAATACGGCATCAAGCTCATCTGCACCAACGACTGCCACTTCGAGGATAAGGACACCGCCGAGGCCCACGACCACCTGCTCTGTCTGGCTACCGGCAAGGACCTCGACGACCCCAACCGCATGCTCTACACCAAACAGGAGTGGTTTAAGACCCGCGAGGAGATGAACGCCATCTTCAGCGATGTGCCCGAGGCACTGAGCAACACGCTGGAGATATTAAATAAGGTGGAGTTCTACAGCATCGACCACGGCCCCATCATGCCCTTCTTCCCCATCCCCGAGAGTTTCGGTACCGAGGAGGAATGGCATAAGAAGTTCACCGAGGAAGACCTCTACAAGGAGTTCACCACCGACGAGAACGGCCTCAACCCCCTGCCCGAGGACAAGGGCAAGGCGGTGATAGAGCGTCTGGGTGGCTACGATAAGATTTACCGCATCAAATTCGAGGCCGACTATTTGGCCAAACTCGCCTACGACGGTGCCAAGCAGCGCTATGGCGACCCGATACCCGACAATGTGAGGGAGCACATCAAGTTTGAGTTGCACGTCATGAAGACGATGGGTTTCCCCGGTTACTTCCTCATCGTGCAGGACTTCATCAGGGCCGCGCGCGAGGAGCTTGGCGTATGGGTGGGCCCTGGCCGTGGATCAGCCGCCGGTTCGGTGGTGGCCTACTGCCTCGGCATCACGAAGATTGACCCGTTGAAATACGACTTGCTGTTTGAGCGTTTCCTCAACCCCGACCGTGTCAACCTGCCGGATATCGATACCGACTTCGACGACGACGGCCGCGGCAAGGTGCTGCGGTGGGTCATGGATAAGTATGGCGCCGAGAACTGCGCCCATATCATCACCTATGCCTCCATGGCCACGAAGAACTCTATCTCCGATGTGGCGCGTGTGGAGAAGTTGCCCATCGACCGGTCGAATGCACTGAAGAAAGCCATCCCCGACCGTCTGCCCAACGGCAAGAAGATGAACTTGAAGAATGCCATCGAGTGCGTGCCGGAGCTGCGCGAGGCCGAGGTCTCCACCGACCCGCGTGAGCGCAACACCATCAAATACGCCAAGATGCTCGAGGGCACCATCCGCGGTACGGGTATTCACGCCTGCGGCTTCATCATCTGCCGCGACCCCATCAGCGACTGGGTGCCGGTGGCTACGGCCGACGACCCCGACTTCCCGGACCTAAAGTGTATGGTGACCCAATACGACGGCCACGTCATCGAGTCGACGGGCCTCATCAAGATGGACTTCCTCGGACTGAAGACGCTGTCGGAGCTCAAGGAGGCCTGCAAGGTCATCAAGCAGACCACCGGCGACATCATCGACCTCGACAACATTCCCCTTGACGACGAGCTCACCTACAAGCTCTACCAGGAGGGCCGCACCATCGGCACGTTCCAGTTTGAGTCGCCCGGCATGCAGAAATATCTGAAGGAGCTCCACCCTACCGTCTTTGAGGACCTCATCGCCATGAACGCCCTCTACCGCCCCGGACCTATGGACTACATCCCCGAGTTCATCGCGCGAAAGAAAGACCCGAGCCTCATCAAGTACGACATCCCCTGCATGGAGAAATACTTGAAGGACACCTATGGCATCACGGTCTACCAGGAGCAGGTGATGCTCCTGTCCCGGCAGCTTGCCAGTTTCACCCGAGGCGAGAGCGATGCCCTGCGTAAGGCCATGGGTAAGAAGAAGAAAGCCATCGTCGACGCCATGAAGCCGAAGTTCCTCAAGCAGGGTGCGGAGAATGGCTACGACACCAAGATACTGGAGAAAATCTGGGCCGACTGGGAGAAATTTGCTTCCTACGCCTTCAACAAGTCGCACGCCACCTGCTACTCCTGGGTGGCTTACCAGACGGCATACCTCAAAGCCCACTACCCCGCCGAGTTCATGGCCGCCCTGATGACGCGCCGCTCGTCGGATATCGGTGAGATCAAGAAGCTCATGGAGGAGTGCAAGGCCATGAAGGTGAAGACGCTCGGCCCCGATGTCAATGAGAGTTACGAGTCGTTCGGCGTCAACAAGAAAGGTGAGATACGCTTTGGCCTCAAGGCCATCAGCGGCATCGGTGAGGGTCCGGCCAAGGCCATCGTCAAGGAGCGTGAGGCCAACGGCCCTTACAAGGACATCTACGACTTCGCTTGCCGCGTCAATCTGAGGGATCTCAACCGCAAGGCCTTCGAAAGTCTTGCGCTGAGCGGTGCCTTCGACGGCTTCGGACTGATGCGTGAGCAATACATGGCGCCCAACGCCAAAGGCGAGGTCTTCCTCGACAGCCTCGTGCGCTTCGCCCAACAGTATCAGCAGGATAAGAAAGAAAGCGCCAACTCGCTTTTCGGCAACATGGCCTCCAACATTGCCATCACCTATCCGCCCGTACCCAAAGCCGAGCCGTGGAGCAAGCTCCAGTTGCTCGACATGGAGAAACGGCTTGTGGGCATCTATCTCTCCGCCCACCCGCTCGACGACTATGCCATCGTGCTCAACCACCTCTGCAACACCCTCTGCAAGGAGATGGGCGACCGCAGCATGCACGAACAGCTGGCCGAGCGCGGCGACCTCACGTTCGGCGGCATCGTCACCAAGGTAGACAAGCGCTTCGACAAGCGCGGCGAGCCTTTCGGCATTGTGACGATAGAGGACTTCGAGGGCGCCGGCGACATCGCCATCTTCGGTGAGGAATGGGCCCGCTGGAGCGGCATGCTGCAGGAGGGCTATTCGGTCTTTGTCAAGGCCCGCTACGGCAAGCGCTTCCCCACCAGCCGCATGTTCACCCTGACCATCAGCAGCGTCGAATTCCTACAGAGCGCCAAGGATAAGCGCATCGAGCGCTTCACCATCAACGTGCCCAGCGACAAGATCGACGACACCGTGGCCAACGACATCGAGACGATGGTGCAAAGCAAGAAGGGACCGACCGAGCTCTACTTCAACATCACCGACGAGAGCACCAATGCCCACGTCGTGCTGCGCGCCTCAAAGCGGCGCTTCGAGGTGACGAAGGACCTCGTGCAATATATCGAGGACAACAAGAGCATGAGCTATACCATCAACTGATCAAATCATTCATCCATTCATAAGATTCTAATTCATTCATCATGAAGATAACCATTAAATCATTAGACGCCATCCATGAGGCAGCCCGTGAGTTTATCAAGAACATGGGCAAAGGCCACGTGTTCGCCTTCTACGGCAAGATGGGCGCCGGCAAGACCACATTCATCAAAGCCATCTGCGAGGAGCTCGGCGTGGAGGACGTCATCACGTCACCCACATTCGCCATCGTCAACGAGTACCATACCACAACCAACGATGTCATCTACCACTTCGACTTCTACCGCATAAAGAAACTCGAGGAGGTCTACGACATGGGCTATGAGGAATATTTCTACAGCGGTGCACTCTGCTTCCTGGAGTGGCCGGAGCTCATCGAGGAAATCCTGCCCGAAGATGCCGTGGCGGTGACCATCACCCAACAGGAAGACGGCAGCCGCACCGTGGAGTTTTAAGCACTCCTACGGACAAAGCGATGTTTTCGTGCAATGTTTTCGTTGAAAGTTTGCCCATCTGAGATGAAATGCTTAATTTTGCAGGGCATTAGCGGGTTTACCGGCCCGCATCACGAAGACGAATAATAAAAACAACAAGAAAGGAATAATCATGGAAGTTGAAATCACAACTGAGAACTTTGAACAGTATAAGAATGGCGATTTGCCCTTGGTCGTTGACCTTTGGGCCACTTGGTGCGGCCCATGCCGTCTGGTCAGCCCAATCATGAGTGAGCTGGCCAAGGAGTACGACGGAAAGCTCATCGTCGGCAAGTGCGACGTCGAGGAGAACGACGACATCGCCCTCGAGTTCGGCGTTCGCAACATCCCCACCGTGCTGTTCTTCAAGAATGGCCAGTTGGTTGACAAGTTTGTCGGCGCTGCCCAGAAGAGCAAGTTCCAGGAGAAGTTCGATAAGCTGATTGAGGCCTAAGGCATAGATCCAACGCCTGATCAGCGCGTCGGCCTCGCCCCCTACCGCCTCGCGGATACATTAAGGTGTCTCAGGCCCCTACCGCTTTGCGGATATTATAGAATATTGGAGAATATATTGCTGCGAAAGCATTGCTCGAAGGGCTGTATATTCTTCAATATTTTTAATACCCGGACATAGGAGTGTAAGAGCAATGCTCAGCCACCGTTTAAATCGGTGCCATTAGAACAAAAGGGGCGTTTTCTCCCCCAGTATATTGAAAACCACATTACCGCTATTACCGCAGTGGCCTAACCGTCTAATTCTATGGGGAACGCATCGCGATAGCATAGCTATCGCACTGCGATACCATAGCTATCGCACCGTCATACCATAGCTATCGCACCGCGATAACATAGCTATCGCGATGCGATAAGATACCTATCCCGATTAATGAACGACAACCTTCTTGCCGCCGCGGATATAGATGCCGCGGTGCAGGGTGCCCTTCATCAACATGCCGTTGAGGTTATAGACGCGGTCGCTGGCCACGCCACGCTGCGACGGCACCACGCGGATGCCCGTGGTAACCGACGAGACGGCGCCCGGACAAGTGGTGGCCTCACGTGGATTGCCATAGTAGTCGACCGACGTATCGGCCTCGATGCCCCAACCGTTGGCCAAGTCGCCAACCGTTTCGACAGCCACGCCGCTGGTAGCCAGCACCGGACTGACGTAAACATTGTCACTGCCAAAGATATCGTTCACGGTCTTGCCACTCGTCGTGGACTCCTCAAGGGTAAACACCGAGCTGACCGTTCCCACGATGTTGTGGCCGCCATCGGTGAACTGGCTGACAGTGCGTGTATAGAGATCGGTAGTGTGACCGCCCGCAACAATGGAGTTGACCATATTGAGGTTAGCAGCCTTCGGGAACTCAATCTCGTAACTGCCGCTGTTGCCGGCAACCGTGGAGTTGACCAGACAGAGCTTACGCTGGTAGGTGTTGTCCTTGCCATTGTTGTAAATGGCGCCACCCGATGCCGCTTTATTACCCGTGACGATGGTGTTGACAAGATAAAGTCCTTGGCCATGCTGCACGCAGATGGCACTGCCGACGTTCTGCCTAACCTCGTTGTTGGCGAGCAGACAGCGCTCCAAAGTGGTGTAGCCCTTAGAGGCTGAATTGGACGATAGGCGGATGGCACCGCCACGGCTGTCGGCTTGGTTGCCCGTAAACTGGCAGTCGGTGAAATGAACCGTGCTGTACTCGGCCCTCACGGCGCTGCCGCCATAGCCAGCGGCGACGTTTCCGGTGAAGTTGCAACGCTCCACCGCCACATCCTGACAGTTCTTCAGATAGAGCGCACCCATCACGGTGTTGGCGCTGTCTTTCGGTACATAGGCGCCGGTGAAATTGATGCCCCGCAGACGTATCGGCAGCGACTCGAGGCCGCCCTGGCTGAAGTCGAAAGCCATGATGGCGCAGAGGTCACCGGCATTGGCTGAACCGTCGCCGTTGACATCACCGGAAAGCAAGGTAGGCGTGACGGTCGGATAAACGGCTGCCGTCGTCGTATCGGTGAGCGCGGGGTCGAAGCCGCCGATGAAGGTCAACCCCTTGGTGAACTTCAACGTCGTCGGCACCTGATAGGTTCCGCCGGCAAGGCAGACCACATCGCCGTCGTAGAGTTTGTCTTTCTCATTGAGGAATTCTGTCCAACTAAATGCCGTACTCCACGAGTTTCCGTCGCGGGTATCGGTGAGGTGGCTGTCGCTGTCGGGTCGCACGAAGACCACGTTGCCCTGCTCGTCGGCGTCGATATAACTCAGGTCGGTCACCGAGTCAGGCTGCAGCCAGGCGCTGTGGGCCGACTGGTGTGTGGCGGTGATGAGCGAGCGCGACAGACCGTCGGGCGCATAGCTGTTGTCGAGCACGCAGCCGAAGAGGGCCTCGCACCACGTGCAGGCAGCCGTATAGCGGCCATAGAGAATATTCAGATGATAACCGTCGCGGTTCATGTGGTCACCGATGAAGGTCGTGCGGGCGTTCTGCACCGCAGTACCTGACGGCACCATGATGTCGAAACCATTGGCGTTGAAAGCCTTACGCGATGCGTCAACGATGGCGCGATACATCTTCATCTGATCCTTATTGTATTTGGGGAAGTCGGAATGGGTGGAGTTCTTCGCATAGGCCCATGTCTGATGCCAAACGAGTTTGACGCTGTCGCCGACGGTCTTGCGGATGTAGCTCACGAGTTGCGACAGGTAAGGCTCATAGGTGTCGTAGAGTCCCGACTGACCGCTGTTCTGCTGCAAACTGACGTAGTCCCACTGCTCATCCTTCAGTGCCGTCTCCAGCGAGACGTTGGCTGTAGTCACCTTCACGCCGTCGGTGCCAATCTTGCGGTAGCTGTAGGCTGCCGTGTTGTTCACCATATTATTGTAATGGGTCTCGAGCGAGCAACCACCGATATACATATTGGCGATAATGGTCTTGTAGCCGAGGGCCTCAGCCAACTGATGCAGATGCGACTCGACGGCATCCTGCGAGAAGCTGTTGCCGATGGCCAGCACCTTGATGACGCGGTCAGGGGCGGAAACCTTGACCGAGTCGAGGACCAGCCAACCATTGACGAGCTGAGACTGATCGACCGACAACTCCAGTCCGACACTGTCCTGACGTGTGGTATCGACCAGCGCCGTGGCCCAGCGGTAGGTGCCGGCCTTGACGCCCTTCAAATCGAACGTAGCCTTCAGACTCAGCGGCGAGCCGTTCAGACATTGCGAAAGGTCGCTGCTCAGGTCAACAAAGGTCTTCTCAACGTGGCCGCTGGCGTCGAGGAGCGCGTAGGCCACCTTGTATTTCTGGTTCCATTGCGGAATATTGGTCGGGCAATAACCCCAACCGAGGTTCTGCCAAGTAGAGGCAATCGTCGCCGTGGTTTCGCTCTTGAGCTGGCGCGGCACCGTCACCGTGGAAGGATAGAGCCGGTAGGCGCCATGACGGATGAAGGCATTGACCAAGTCGTAGGCGTCGTTGAACCATGAGCTGGTCTCGCTCACCGTAACATCGGAGTTGTAGCGCAGGTCCATCATGTTGGCATACGCCGCTTTGGCGTCAGCAAACTCGCCCTGCCTCACCTCGGCATAGTCGGCGTAACCGTCGTTCTTAATCGAGTTGCCGTGGGATGACTTCACCCAGCCGCCCTCGGCGACGATGGGCCGCTGGTAGCGCCATTTGGCGGCGTAGTTCTTCTCCCATGTCGAATAGTAAGTCTTCATGCCGAAGGCATCGTGGCGCAGCGAGAAGCCTTTGGCCACCGCACTGTCGAGCAACGCCTCCGACTGTGCGTCATACTTGGTGCCATCCCACTCCTTGCCGGTGAAAATCCAACGATGATAGTTGACGAGGATAGGCACACGCTTGAACAACGACGACATCACGTCGGTAATCCAACCGAACACCTGCGCGCGTGGGGTCTCGTCGCCCGTGGAGTATTTCACCGAGTGGCTCTCGCCCCACTTGCCGATGCCGGTGCCACTGATGAACTGCACCGTGGCGGGGTCGTCGTATCGGGCGGCGAAGTCGGTGAGGAACTGCTTGAACTTCGTCTGGAATACGGGGTCGTCGGGGTAAGGTGACCAGACGGTCACGCTGCCCGTCGTCGACTCAAAGCCTTTACAGCCAGCGGCTTTCACATAGTCGGGCGTGAAGTTGAAGTGCTTGTCGCGGGAGTCGGTGATAAACGAGAAAGCCAACTTCAACCCTCTTTCCTTAGCGCCATTGACCAGCATGCGGAAGCGTTGCGCGGCCTTGGTCGTACAGCTATCCTGCCAGACATAGACGCCTTCCTCGGGATTGAACAGGCTCCAGGCGGCGCGGATAAAAAGCGTTGTGGCATAGTCGGACACCTTCACCGTGCCGGCCGACGACGTAAACTGGTCATATTTCTGCCAAAAGTTGTCGTCGAGGCCATCGCCCAATCCGCCGTAGATGACCCACCCCGTCATCGGGTTGCGCAACAGGCGCACCGTGTCGGGCTTTACGGCAAACGTTGTGTCGGTCTGACCGAACGACGGCACCGACAGCAGCATGAAAAGGAAAAGGAAAGAAAGTAGTCGTTTCATTTGATGATAAACTGTAAAGGCCAAGGTGAATGAAGAAGGGTCTGCCCTCGCTTGGCTGAGAAGGCAGACCCCATGAGGGATTATTTCACAATCACGACCTTACCGTTGTGGATATACAATCCCTTGGCGGCAGGCTTTGCGACCTTCATACCCGAAATGGTATAGTAGCTGTTGTCGGCCTTGTCGACGGTCGTCATGGCGTTGATGCCCGTCGTCAGGTTCATGGCATAGGCTCCGGCGGTAGCGTTTTCGCCACGCGTCGTACCCTTTTGGTCAACGGTCACGTCGACACGAGCCGTTGTAGCATCCCAACCAGCGTCAGCGACAGCAGTTTTCAGCGCTGAGCCCTCAAAGCCGGCAGTCTTTACAATAGGAGCAATGACGCCATCGGTCAGGGTATTGGTGCCGAACACCGTGCTGTAGAGATTGGTGCTTGCCTGAGAGTCAGTTGTATCCCATGAAGGAACATTGGTTGCATTCTCCACCTGATTGGCGTAGCCGCCGATGATGTTGTAACCCTTGGAGACGATGCTGAACTCGGTCGACTCTGCAGATCCGGTGATGGCGATGGCAGCCTTGGCGGTAGTGCCGTCGTCTTCATTGCCCACGATATAAGAGTTGGCCATAAAGAGGCGGGCACCCTGCGACATGTGGATTTGGTTGCCACCGGTGTTGCCGGCGATGGTGCTGCCGATGACGTAGGTCTCACGGCGCCAGCTCTTATCCGCACCATTCACATAGACGGCGCCACCTGAAGGAGCGTCATTGCCCGTGATGGTGCAGTTGACGAGCCAGAGGGCGGGACCGTGGCTGTAGAAGATGGCACTGCCAAGGGGCTTGGTCTCATCGCTCACCTTGTTGCCAGAGAAGAGGCAGCGCTCAAACACGGTGTAACCTTTGCTGTAGTCGATACCGTCAACCCAAACATAAACGGCACCACCACGCTGAACGGCAGAGTTGTTGGTAAACTCGCAGTCCTGCACGAAGGACGTACTGCGGTAAGCGGTGAACGCCATGCCGCCGTATCCGGATTTCTTTGTGTTGTTGTTGTAGAAACGGCAGTTCTTGATAGTCACGTCATAGCAGTTGTTGAGCTGCAAGGCGCCATGAGTTGGGGTTGAGGTGGCATCGTAGCAGTTGGTAAACTCAATGCCCTGGATGACGAAGGGCTTCTGCGTGTCGCCACCCTTCTTCGTGTTGGTCTTCAATGCGAGGAAGCGGCTGGCATCCTCGGCATCCTGCTCACCGTTCTTATTGACGTCGCCCGAGAAGACGGTCGGCGTAGAAGAAGGATAAGTCGGCGTGGTATGCTCGGTGCCGGTCAATGCGGGATCGAAGCCGCCGATAAACGTGTAGCCGTTGATGATGGCGGTAGGTGTCTTATTGGTGGCGTAATAGGTACCACCAGCGAAGTAGAACGTATCGCCGTCAATATAGCTGTTGACATTGGCATAGAATGTGGCAAAGGGCAGTGCATTGTCCCATGAGCTGCCATCCTTGCTGCCGTTTCCATTGACGCTGACGTAATAATCAGCAGCCATTGCGCCTGCTGCAGGCAGCAGTGCGGCAAACATTAAAGTAAAGATCTTCGACTTCATAAGCTTTTTTGTTTAAAGATTTATTGTAAGTTTACTTAAATTCCTGTTTCATTCTGAATGAAGGATAGCGGGCAGCCGGGCTGCCCACCATCCATCGTTTACAAACTATATTGCCTTATCGTATCTGTATCCCTATTGAAGATTTGAAGCGTAGAGGTTTATTCCTCATCGTAATTTTTCCATATTTTGGCGCCGAGCGTGAAGCCAGTCGTGCTGTTGGTTACTTCCGTATTCGTCGTTTTAATCGTTGGCGACGATGCCATCACATTGCTGTAGTTAATGCTGTGTATCTTTGTCTGTGGCTTTTGATAATTCATCTTGTTCATAGTGGGCTCCTATTTTTTAATGTATTTCTTACCGTTGATGATGTAAATGCCTTTGGCATTGGCCTTAGAGACGGCCTGACCTGCGAGGTTGTAAACCTTTGCATTGGTCATCGAGTTGACGTTCACCGTTGTGATGCCCGTCGTCTCGCCGAAGTTCATGCGCAGGGCCTTAGCCGAAGATGAACCAGTATAATTAAGATAGGCCTTGCCAGCGGGGATGGTGTAGCCGTCGCTACCAATCTTATAGAAAGCGTAGCCGTCGATGCCCTTGCCATAGACATAACCTGAAGTAACCGTTGTTTCAGATGTAACGGCAGTAAGATAGTTCGTAGCAGGTGCATCGACCGTTTCGTCGGTCACTGCTACATCATAGGTTCCGGCAGTCGTATTGCCATCGGTACGCTCAACCAGTATGCCAGTGTTGGCGGGTACAACATCCACTTGTGTAAATGAGACTGTCCCGTCGCTCACAGCCGAGGCCACATAAGCTTTGAGATTGGTGCTGGAGGTGAAGTCCAGGGCACTGGTGCTGGAATAGGTGGTATAAGTGAAACCGTCATTGAACGGGACCGATACAGATTCGACTGTCACCGCACAGGCTCCGGCCGTGACATTGGCCCCACGCATCACGCTCTTCTGGTCAACGGTCACATCGACTCGAGCCGTCTCGACATCCCACCCTGCGTCAGTAACTGCCGTCTTCAGGGCGATGCCCTCATAGCCCAAGGTCTTTACAATAGGAGTGATAACCCCATCGCTCAGGCTGTTGGTACCGAACACGGTGCTGTAGAGGTTGTCGCTGCCCTGCCGGTCGGTCGTGTCCCAAGAGGGTACATAAGCGGCTTTCGCAACCTGATTGGCATAGCCGCCTATAATATTGTGACCTTTGGAGACAATGCTGAACTTGTCTGATTCCTTATCGCCGGTGATGGCAATGGCAGCCTTGTCTATGGTACCGTCGTCCTCACTGCCAACTACATACGAGTCAGCTATAAAGAGATGAGCACCCTGCGACATATTGATCTGGTTGCCGCCGGTGTTGCCGGCTATGGTGCTGCCGATAACATAGGTGTCTCTGCTGTAGGTATCGTCAGCACCATTTACATAGATTGCCCCCCCCCGACTGGGCTGTGTTGTTGGTCACCGTGCAGTTGACCAACCATAAGCCCGGACCATGCCTATAGTTGACTGCACTACCGAGAGGACTGCTCTCAGCAGTTACCTTATTGCCCGAGAAAAGACAACGCTCGAAGACAGTAAGGCCTTTAGAGGCTTTATCGCTATATACATAGACCGCTCCGCCACGCTGGTAGGCAGTGTTGTCGGTGAATTCACAGTCCTGCACGAAGACCGTGCTGCGGAATGCGGTGAGCGCCATGCCGCCATGCTGGTCAGGACTGACACACTTATTGCCATAGAAACGGCAGTTCTTCAAGGTAACGTCATAACTGTTGTCCACAAAGAGGCCTCCATGCGTCTTGCCGTCCTGAGTGGCATCATAGCAGCCGGTAAAGTCTATGCCCTGAATTACAACGGGCTTCAATGGAGTTGATGATTTAGCCGTAACGGTATTCACATGCATACAACATTTAGCGTCTTCCGCATCTAATAAGCCATTCTTGTTGACGTCGCCCGAGAAGATGGTCGGCGTGGCTGAGGGATAGGTCGGTGTGGTATGCTCGGTGCCGGTCAATGCGGGATCGAAGCCGCCGATAAACGTATAACCGTTGGTGATGGCGGTAGGTGTCTTGCTGGTGGCATAGTAAGTACCACCGGCGAAGTAAAACGTGTCGCCATTGGTGTACTTGTTAACATTGGCATAGAATGTGGCAAAGGGCAGTGCATTGTCCCATGAGCTGCCATCCTTGCTGCCGTTTCCATTGACGCTGACGTAATAATCAGCAGCCATTGCGCCTGCTGCAGGCAGCAGTGCGGCAAACATTAATGTAAAGAGTTTATTTCCCATAAGCTTGAATTAAAGGTTTTGACGATTCAATTGTAATGACGCAGGGAAATGGGAAAGCTATAGGAAGAAAATGAAAAAATTAGAGGCCCCGCAATAAAATAAAAAATTAGGGCGCACCCGATAATGTCCGTGGGGGACGATAACTTTGGCATCCTAATTTCTATCTCACGCTGATGGCGCTGATTTCACCTTAACTTTGCAGCATTGTACTTGCTGCGTAAAAGGGCGCAGCCGATAAAGTCCGTGGTGATGTACGCCACCGGTGACAGTGTAGTGGCCGGCCTGGTGCCGGCCACCAGCCGCCGGTGTTGCGGGCGTGTCTCCATCTGCGAGATC
>Ga0310695_10002451_pt1 | contig 39185 bp, 24 predicted proteins | sample RumenRJG_04DNA_FD_203882 | JGI IMG/M metagenome (GOLD analysis project Ga0310695, IMG submission 203882) | Bovine rumen microbial communities from Lethbridge, Alberta, Canada - RJG_04 (v2) (version 2) | ecosystem: Host-associated > Mammals > Digestive system > Stomach > Rumen | place: Canada...
CGTTCTCGCGCCTGAAGCAGTCGGTCTTGGGGCGCGGCTTAAGCGGCGCGGGAATCGCCATCTGCCCGAAAAATTTCGACATCGGCTTTATGTTCTCCTCGGTCTTTTCCGACTCCGAGGAAAACGCGGAGTTTACCTCCACAATCCCGATGCTTTCGGAAAACTCCGGCGCCGTCACTTGCCCGCTTTGCTGGCTGAAATTCGACATCGGCGACGCCATGAGCATCGCCGTCCACGAGTCCCTGCGCGGCGACCCAGTCCTCGGGCAGGACGAGATGCTGCGCTTTCTGCCGACTTCGTTCAACGAGGACGGCATTGCGCTCGACCCCGCCGGAATGCCCGCGCCCGACATCGCCTGCCCGCACTGCAGAAAAAAGCTTCCGCCGAACTATCTCGAGCTCGACAGAAAAATTTTCTCGATCGTCGGCGCGCCGTCGGCGGGGAAGTCCTACTATTTGAGCGCGCTGATACGCCAGCTCCAAAACGCGCTCTACAAAAATTTCGACATCGTCCTGAAAGACCTCGACCCTACGGGCAACATGCTGCTGACTCAAATGAAAAACAGCCTGTTCTCCGCCAAGCGCCCGGAGGACGCCATTCTCGCCAAGACGGCGCTCGAGGGGCTCATGTACGAGCGGTATCCGCGTTTCGGCAAAATGGTCGCGCTGCCAAAGCCGATGTCGTATTCGCTCTCGAAAGACGGCGAGACGAGAACCTCGATTATTTTTTACGACAACGCGGGCGAACACTTCGAGCCCGGGCTCGACATCGAGGAATCGCCCGGGGCGATGCACGTTGCGAGCTCGTCGGGGATATTTTTCCTTTTCGACCCCGCCGCGAACCGAAACTTCAAGCGCGCCATAGGCAACCACCCCGACCCGCAGCTTACGATCGACGGCAGGCTCGACCAGCAGGACACTATCCTCTCCGAAATGGAAATCAGGATAAAGCGAATTCTCGCGATCGAGCCGTCGAAAAAGATAGACACGCCCCTCGCGGTGCTTATCGGCAAGAGCGACATCTGGCGCGGCATGCTCGAAACGGAGCTTGAAAACCCCCTCAAAGACGGCGTTCTCGACCTTTCAACCGTCGATAAAAACAGCGAGATTCTGCGCAAATTTGTCGCCGACATCGATCCGTCCATAACGGCGGGCGCGGAGTCGATTTCCTCGAATATGCGCTTCTTCGCGGTCAGCGCGCTCGGGCACTCGCCGCAGATGCTCGTCGACGGGCCCTGCGCCGGGAAAATCGCGCCGATTCCGGAAAAGATAAACCCGCTCGACGTCGAGATCCCCGCGATTTGGGCGCTGTCGCAGTGCACCGATTTGATCCCCGTAAAACAGGCTTAGCAGATGGCGTATCAACTCGTATATACAAGCAGCCCGAAGTCGCTCGTGATGGGCAGGACGGGGTTTTCGACTGTCGCGAGAACGCGCGACATGCCCGAAAAGCTTGCCGCCGCGGTCGAGCGCTGCGGAGTTTACGACATCAAATCGGGCGAGGTGTTTTCCCATTCAATCGTCCCTTACGCGGGCGAAAATTGGCACGTTCTCACGCGAATGACAGACTCGGGGACGGACTACACAAACCGCAACAACTACATCGCCCACCACATCGTCATTGCCGACTCCGAGGCGCGCGGCTTGGCAAACCCCGCCGAGATCCTCGCCCAGTGGCGCGGCTGGCTTTCGTCGTGGAACGAGAACCCGCAATACATCGGCGGCGTTTACGAGCTTGAAAAAATCCGCGCGCGAAATTCTCTTCCTGCGAAAAACTGGGAGGCTGCGTTCGGCAGCCCGACAAAAGCGGCTCTGATCTTCGGCGGGCAGGCGCAGATCTCGGCGCGCCCCTCCGACGCCCGCAGGCTTCTCGCGCTCTTTTCCGAATCGATGCTTTTAAATGTCGAGCCCTCCGACGCGTGGGACATCACCTTTACGACATCGTTCCCGTCGGGCGGCAACCCGTCCGATTTTATGTGGCGGGCGGCGTCTTATTTTGAAGCGCCGATAAACCTCATCAAGGGCGAGGCTCCCGAAGCGCCCGCAAACCGCGCCGCGCAATACGCCGCGACGGGCGAGCTCAACAACCGCGAGCGCTACAAGCTCAAAATCTCCGCGCCCCCGACGGCGAATATGCGCTTTAAAGTTGCCGCGAGCGACAGCGGCGGGGGCTCGGAAATTCCCGCCGCCGTGTGGGTGCTTTCGGGCGCGATAACGGCTGCCGCGCTCGCGATTGCGGCGGTGTTTTATTTCTTTTCGGGAGAATCTGAAACAAAGCAAGCCCCCGCGCCGCTGCCTTCGCTAAAGCCCGCCGAAGCCGCTCCCGCGCCGCTTCCCGAGGCTGAAAAGCAGATCGGGGCTGACAGCGAGATATCGCTTCTTTCGGCGCTTGAGCAGGCTCGCGAAAAAATCGGGCGCGACGAATACGCCGAGGCTCTCAAATTTTGGGACGGCTTGAAAATCACCGCGCGCGAGCCGTCGCTGCGCAGCGACTTGCTCGCCGACATCGCGGGCCGCTCCGACAGGCTTCTCAAAACGGCTGAAAAAGCTCTCGTCGAGGGCGGGGACGAGGCGAAAAAAATCGCGAAAGAATATGTCTCGCGCGCTGAAAAGGCTCTTTCCGTTTCGGGCTTGGAGGGCTCGCAAAAGCGCGCAGAACGGATTAAAATTTTAAAGGAAAAAATCAAATGACATCATCGCAGTTTTTAATCGTGAAAATGCAGGCGATCCTCGGCGGCCGCGCGGGCGACTCCGAGATGCGCAAGCGTTCGATAGCAATGGAATATTACAAGCGCTGCGGCAAGGCGGAGGCGCAGCTCGAGCATTGCGTGGCTCTGATTAAGGCGGGGAGGGAGTATCCCGCCTTGCAGGTCGCGGAATCGTCGAATTTAATGGACTCGCTCAACGAGCTGATGTTCGCCGAGCTCCCGCAGTGGCGCGAGTACTGCGCCGCCGAAAACCTGCCCGTCCCGCCGCCGTTTGACGACTCGCAGATCGAGCTTGTCAACTCGATCTACACAAAGGGCGTCTCGCAGAACCACCCGCTGTACCGCGACTACCGCCGCGCGATGAGGCTTCGCAAATACTCCGAGGCTCTCGCGGTGATAAAGACGATTTCAAAAATTAACTCCTACGACGCCGAGGCGCGCAGAGAATGCGACCGCCTCAGAAAGCGCGTCGCGGCGGAAAGGCTCTCGAAGATCGAGGCGGCGATGCGCGCGGGCGACGGCGCGAGGGTCGAGGAAATCTGCGCCGAGCTCGAGCCCGACGCGGGGCTTCTTTCAGAAAACCCCGTTTGGCGCGAAGCCGCCGCGTTCAGGCGCTCGCGACAGCTTGAGAACGAGCGCCGCCGCTGCTCGCAGATACTCTCCGAGCTCGATGCAATCGACATCGACACCGACTTCTCCAAAGCCTCGGATTTGATCACCGAGTTCAACCTCATTCGCGAAAACGCGGAATTTCCGCAGGGCGATATTGACTATATCGAGGATCTTTCGCGCAAGGTCGCAAAGAAGCAGGATATGATCATCGCCGCCGAGAAGGCGGCTCGCGCGCGCAACTTTATAAAAATGGAGCTCGAAAAGGGGATCGGGCGCGGGAAGATCGGCGCGAAAATCTCGCGGCTTGAGGCTCTCGCCGCCGACGCGGGCGAGACGCTCGGGCGCGAGGAGCGCGAGCAGCTTGCCTCGTTCCTTTCGCGCCTGAAATTCAGGCGCAGGGTTTCCTCCGCGCTCAAGCTTGCGGGCGTCGCGGTCGCGGCGTGCGCGGCGGCGCTTGCGGCGTTCTGGGTGCAGGGCGAGATGGCGGCGCAAAGGCGCGCTTCCCTCGCGGAGTCGCGCATGGCTGAAATCGAGCAAATGCGCGAGGCTTCGGGCGTCGCGGAAAAGCTCGCCGCGTTCGAGCGCGACTTCCCCGACTTGTCCGCCGGCGCGTTCTCGGGCAGGATTTCCGCGATTAGGGAATCGTCGAAAGCCGCGGAGATAAATTTGAAGCGGTTTAAGAAAATTTTGGCTGAAACCGAAAGCGTCGATTTCGCCGCGGCGGGTACCTCGAAGCTCGACGCCGCAGCGTCGAACATAAGCTCGCTTTCGGCGCAGATAGGCGCGCTCTCGCCCGTCGAGGAGGCGACGTATCTCGGCAGGATCGAGGCTTTGAACAAAAAGCTGCGCGCGGCGGTCGAGTCGAAAAAAATCAAAAACGCGCGCGAGACAAAAAAGCTTCTGGAAAAATTCGAGGCTGTCGCCGAAGAGTATGAAAACTTTGCGCGGGCAAAGCCCGACATCGACGCCGACGCCGCAAAAATCGCCGAGCAGCTGCGCCCGCTTATCGAGGACACAAGCTCGAACTTCAAGGCGCACAGGCTCGATATCGACAAATACAACGAGCTTTCCGTGCGCATTTCCGACGCGAAAAACCGCTACGCAAAATTCGACAAGCTCCGCGAAAAGCTCTCGCAGTCGCGCGACTGCGCCGACTTCCTCGCGGCGGTTGACGTCATCGGCGAGTCGGGCGACACCACGCCCGAATACGCGCGGAAAATTTCGCGCATCGCAAAGCTCAAGCCCGAGATCAAGCTCGGGCAGCTCGCCGCTTTCGGGACTCCCGACGCCGCCGCGGGCGTTGAAGTCGCGGGGCGCGCGGTTCGCCTTTCGATGCCCGAAAACGAAATGCTCACCGGCCTTTACAAATATTCCAAGGGCGGAAAATACGACGTTTACACGCTCGGGAAAATCACCGAAAAAGTCAACAAGTGGCGCGGAGGCTCGGAGACAATCCAAGACGTGCGCGAGGTCGGCGCGGGCGGAAAAATTTCGACAGTGCCTTACCGAAAGCACATGATCGACGGCAAAACCCCGCGCGGGGAGCTTCTCGAGGGCGGCGAGCCGGCGCCGGAATCGAAGCTCGGCGCGGAGGTGTTCGACTGCTGCGCGGTGAAGTCGGCGCTCGCCGCGCTCAACATGATAGCGGGCGCGAACGTGAACGCCGCGTTCAAGACGCGGCTCGAAGCGATTGTTCTTGCAAAGCTCGCGGAAAACCCGATCGGGACGCTTTTTGAATACTCGCCGCTCGCGAAGGCGCGCGCAGAAAAGGTCTCGCGCTTCTCCGGCGGAATGACGGACTACTCGTGGATTTTCGAATCCTCCTCGCGCGAAAAACTTCTCGCCGCGGAGCTGTATTCGTCGCCCGCGCCCGACTATTGCGCCGACGCGCTTTTGCACCTCAACGCGTTTAAAATCGCGCTCGAAAACCCGCTCGAGCTCGTGGGCGTTTGCGACGAAAACGGAGTGCCCTCGCTCTTTAAAGACCCGACAGGCGCGCTGTGGGGCGTCTCGGCGTCGGGCGGAAAATTCGCGCGGCTGGGCGCGGGCATCGCGGAGTGCAAAAAGCTTTTCGCGCCGCTTTCGCCGGTGTTCTCCGAGAAATTGTCGTCGGAAGAAATTATGCGCAAGGCTGCGGCTCTCGCAAAATAAATGGACGAAGAAAAAATATTTTACCTCAAGTGGAAGGGCAGGGAGTCGGGCGCGTACTCGGCGCAGGAGCTGCGCGAAATGCTCGCGCTCGGGAAAATCGGCTACCTGCACTTGGTGCGCACCCGCGCGACGGGCTGGGAGCCGCTCAAAGACGCCGATCTCTCCGAAATGGCGTCGCGCGCGCCCGCTTCAGCCGCGAAAAAAACCGACGCTTTCGCGCTTTTGCTCTACGCGGCGGCGGGGACGGCTTTCCTTTCGCCGTGGGTTTTGGCGGTCTGCGCGGCGCTGTCGGCTTACGCTTATTCTATCGGCGAGCGCAGGGCTGCGGCGATGTCGTTCGCGCTGGCTGTGGCGATCGGGCTTTGCGGCTATTTCTTCTTCGGGTTCGTGTTTCCGGCGATCGTCGAGGGCTGATTTTTTGTGTTGCGAAAATGCGTAGGTTGTAGTCTCATACAATCGTGGAAAGCAGCGGAAACATTCTTTTTATCGTCAACAAAACGAAGCCCTCGGCGGAGAGCATCGCGGAGAAGCTCTCGAAGCTCGCCGCGGCGAACGGCTTTTCCTGCGAAATCAGGGGCGATTTCCCCGTGCCCGACTCCGCCTTTAAGGGCAAGGATATTTGCTGCGTAATCGGCGGCGACGGCACGATTTTATCGTGCGTTTCGTCGATCGCCAAATACGACCTTCCCGTTTTCGGGATAAACTTGGGCAAGCTCGGATTTTTGGCGACATACACCGAGAAAATCTCCGACGAGGAATTTCTTTCGCTCGTGCGCGGGGAGCGGCGCACGCTCGAGAGGGCGCTGCTTGAGGCGGTTTACGGCGGCGTGCGCTATACCGCGCTGAACGATCTTGTCTTGAAGGACATCAGGCTCGACGGAATTTCAAAGTTCGCGATTTTCGCCGACGGCGAGTTTATCGCGACCTATACGGGCGACGGGCTGATTTTCTCCACGCCGACGGGATCTACCGCGTATAATCTTTCGGCGGGCGGGCCGATAATCCACCCGAAGGGGCGCGTGTTCGCCATGACGCCGATTTGCCCGCACACGCTTTCAAACAGAAGCCTTGTTTACGACTACGGCGCGCAGATTGTCGTAGAGTGCGTCAGCGGCGAGAGCGCGCTTATTTCCGACGGGAAAAAGGTGGCGACGCTCACGCATGGATCGCGCGTGGAGATAAGCATGCTTTCAAACACATTGAAATTCGTGCGCCTGCGCGGGCACTCGCATTTCGCGATTTTAAGAAGCAAGCTCGGCTGGGCGGAAGACCCGAGAAAAAAATAAATGGACGCCCCCCGACAGACGGCGCGCCCCGCCGCGCCAAACGGCGTGCCCGCCCCCGAAAGCGCCGCCGAGCGCAAAGCCGCGGTTCGCGAAGAGGCGGCGACGATCGCTTCGTGCGTCGTCCTCGCGTCGCTTGCGGTTTTATACGCGGGTTTATGTTTCGGCGAATCGTTTGCAAAATCAGCGTTTCTTTGTGTTGGAATTATTATAGAAGTCCTTTTTTTCGCGGGTTTCGCGTTTGGGCTAAAGCCGTTTCATTTTATGCGGGCTGTGGCTTTTGCTATTGTCGGTTTTGCGATTTACTCCTTTTGGTGCGAGCCAGAAATATTTTGTGTATTACTACTGGTTGCGCCGCATCATTTGGCGCTTGGGTTCTTGTCCTACAAACCGCCGATTTGGTGCTCGGTTTTGCTCGGCTTGTTCGGGTGTTCGCCTTTGGTTCCACCATTCGTTATTTTCGCTATGTTAATATTTTACACCACATATATTAGATAGAACGTTTGACGACAATGGAAAAAGCTAAAACAAATGCGAAAGACACTGCCGAGCGCAAAGCCGCGGTTCGCCAAAAGGCGGCGGCGATCGCTTCGTGCGTTGTCCTCGCGCTGTCGGCTTTTATTTATTTGAGCGCATCTTCCCTCATGCTGTGTTATGGACTTCCGATGTTATATTTTTGCGCTGGCGTTATCAACGCCTCGTTCTTGCTGGGTTTCGCGTTTAGGTTAAAACCGTTTAATCTTATGCGCGCGGTTTCGTTCGCGTTTGCGGGTTTTGTGATTTACTGCGGCTTTAGTCTTCCAAGTTTCGCCTTTATACCTGTTGCGTTTATTGTGTGGACTTGCTTAATGACGGCGCTTCTGTCTTATAAGCCGCCGGTTTGGTGTTCTGTCCTTCTCGGTATTCTTGGGGCTTTACCTACGGTTTTGTTTATCGTAATTGGTGTGCTAATAACATTGAAGATAATTAGATTTTAGTTTAATGTCAACGTTTGACGACAATGGAAAAAGCTAAAACAAATGCGAAAGACACTGCCGAGCGCAAAGCCGCGGTTCGCCAAAAGGCGGCGGCGATCGCTTCGTGCGTCGTTCTCGCTGTGTCTGCTTTTTTGTTTTTGAGCACATTTCCCGGCTTTCAGTACGATAGCATGGCTCCGTTATATTTTTTTACTGGCGTTATCAATGCCTTTCTATTGTTGGGTTTTGCGTTTAGGTTAAAACCGTTTTCTCTTATGCGCATGGTGTCGTTTGTGGTCATAGTTTTTTTGCTTTACTGCGTCTTTAGTATTCCAAGCCTTGACTTTTACTTATACTCGATCGCGTTAATTGTGTGGATTTTCTTAATGACGGCGCTTCTGTCTTATAAGCCGCCGGTGGGGTGTTCTGTTCTGCTCGCTATTCTTGGTGTTTTACCTTTGGTTTGGATTATAACTTGTCTTGCTATTAGACATTGGGGTAATGTATTTTTTTAATAACAACGTTTGATAACAATGGAAAAAAATGAAGCAAAATTGAATTTCGCGCAGCGCGCGAAAAAGTTTTTCTCGAAGCGAATTTGGGATTCCGACATGTCGAATCTCGGGGGCCTAAAGGGCGCGTGCGTCGGGTTTGTGCGCATTCTCATCACCACCATAAACGGCATCATGGGAAAGCGGATTCTCGTGCAGGCGTCGTCGCTCTCCTACGCGACGCTTTTGGCGATCGGCCCGATCCTCGCGATCGTCGTGATGTTCGCGGGAATGTTCTTCAGCGGAAAGACCGAGCTCGTCTATGAAAAAATTATGGACGCCGCGACATTCGTAATGCCCGCGTTCAACCAAATGCTGCACGACTCCTCCAACCAAGCCGCCGCCGCCGAAAACGCCGCGACCCTTAAGCCCGAGATCGCCGCGTTCATCGACAACATCTCCAAAACGGGCACGAAAGCGGGCACCATAGGCGTGCTCGCGATGCTCCTTACGTGCCTTTTGCTCTGCGTGAACATGGAGACCGCCATGAACTTTATCTGGGGAATCCGCAAGGGCAGAAAGTGGATAGACAGAATCGTGTTTTATTTTTCGATGATATTTTTCGGGTCGGTCGGGCTGATTTTCGGAATGACGTTTTTCACGACCTCGCAGATGCCGAAAATCCTCGGCGACGTCCCGTTCGTGGCGGAATACATCACCGGCGCCGCATCGTGGATCGCGTACGCGGCGGGCATTGGAATCATGACCTGCGTGCTCGCGGCGTTCTACAAATTTATCCCGATCGCCCGCGTCAAGTGGAAGCCCGCCTTCTGGGGCGCGGCCGTCGTGATGTGCCTTCTTATTTTAAACAACAAGGGCTCGTTCCTTTACATTAGCTACATCGCCAAGCAGCAGAGCCTCTACGGATATTTGGCGATCGTCGCGGTCGCGATGTTCAGCCTCTACATCTTCTGGACGGTGATCCTCGCGGGAAGCCAGATCACCTACGCGATACAGTATGTCGATTTCCTCTCCGACGACGAGGCGTGGAACAAAATGGGCGACCGCGCGCGCAAGCTTTGCGCCCTCGCGGTTTTCGCCGAGATTGAAAAGGCGTTCTACTCGTCGATGCCCCATTCTCCGACGGTCGAAAATCTCGTCGGCGCGCTCAAAATGCCCAAGCCCGCGATACTCGGAAGCATCGAGCTTATGCGCGAGAAAAACTTTGTCTGCCCCGTCGAAAACGAGAAGTCCGGCGGCGTCTATTTCAAGCCCGCCGTCGATCCCGATTCCGTCAGCGTCGGCGAATTTTTCAGGGTCTTGAGCGTCAACGGCGACGACGAGGACGCAATCGCCCACATCTCCGAGCACGAGCCGTCGGTCGTGTTCGCGCTTGCCGCGTACGACGCTTTCGCGAAGTCGGAGAACGGCTCCAAAACCTTAAGGCAGATTCTCTCGGCGTAATGGATATTTTTGAATTCAGAAACGAATACCTCAAGGGCGGGCTCAGCCGCTCCGACCTCGACCCAAACCCGTTCAAACAGTTCGAGCAGTGGTTCTCGCACGCCTGCGACTGCGGCGTAAAAGAGCCAAATGCGATGGCGGTCTCGACCGTCTCCGCCGACGGCGCGCCGTCCTCGCGCGTGGTTCTGCTCAAATCTTGGGACGAAAACGGCTTCGTTTTCTACACAAACTACACGAGCCAAAAAGCCCGCGAGATCGCCCAAAACCCAAAGGTCAGCCTCCTGTTCGCGTGGTTCGACTTGGAGCGCCAGCTGCGCATAAACGGCGTCGCGCAGAAGGTGTCGGCGGCGGAGTCGCTGCGGTATTTTCTCTCTCGCCCGCGCGGCAGCAGGCTCGGGGCGTGGGTCTCGCGCCAAAGCAGCATAATAACCTCGCGCTCGCTTCTTGAAATGCAGTTTGAAAAAATGAAGCGCAAATTCGCCGACGGGCAGATTCCGCTTCCCGATTTCTGGGGCGGCTTCAGGGTAGTGCCAAGCTATTTCGAGTTCTGGCAGGGGCGCGAAAACCGCCTCCACGACCGCTTCGCCTACGCGAAAAACGGCGGCGGCGAGTGGGAAATCTCGCGCCTCGCTCCGTAGAGCTTTTCCGCCAAAAAAAATCTCCGCCTCATATTGCTTGCAATCTTTCGGCGCGCCGCTAAATTTAGGCGCGTTTTTTTAACAAAAAACTTAACCCAACATACAACAAACCATGAAACGTTTTGAAAACAAAGTTGTTCTCGTAACAGGCGCAAGCCGCAACACGGGCGTCGGAATCGCCGCCCTTTTTATCCGCGAAGGCGCGAAGGTCTGCATCTGCGGCTCTTCCGAAAAAAGCACCGCCCAAGGCGGAAAATTCCTCCGCGAAATGGGGCTTGACGGCTTTATCGAAACCCCGTGCGACATCTCCAACCTCGATCAGGTAAAGGCGATGTTCGCGGTCATAAAAGAAAAGTTCGGGCGCATCGACATTCTCGTAAACAACGCCTGCAATCAGGGAATCGGCCCCGCTTTCGAGGACATGGACCCCGACTATTTCCTCACCGTCATCAAGACAAACCTCCTCGGAACTTTCCAAGTCTCGCAGCAGGCGGTCAAGATGATGCTCAATCAGGAGAGCAAGGGCGTGATTGTAAACCTCGGCTCCAACGTCTCCATGCGCGCGATACGCAACCGTACGGCATACGTCTCGAGCAAAGGCGGCATTGACGCCCTCACGCGCTCGATGGCTGTCGATCTCGGGCCCAAAGGCATTCGCGTAAACGAAGTCGCCCCGGGCTACATCTACACCGACCGCTGGGACAAGCTCGAAGAAGCCACCATGAAGCGCCGCCGCCTCAACACCCCCATCGGCATGGAAGCCACCGCCGACGACATCGCCCAAGCCGTCGCGTTCCTCGCTTCCGACGCTTCCAAAAACATCGCGGGCGAACGCCTCGTCGTTGACGCCGGCTGCTCAGCCCAGCACATGCCGATCGACGTCGATTGCTAACTTTCCAAAAACGCGCGCCCAAAATGCGCGCGCTTTTTTCCCTCGCTCGGGTGGCGAAATAGGTAGACGCATCGGCTTTAGGCGCCGGTGTCCGAAAGGACGTAGGAGTTCAAATCTCCTCCCGAGCACCACCAGACGGAGTCTGGACTTCGGAAGCTTCGCTTCCTCTCTGTGGCAATGCGCCGCGGCTATAGCCGCGGCTTTTCTGTTTCCTTACGCATTGGCTGGCGCCAATAGCTTGTTTGCGGGCGGCTGTTGTATGTTTGCGGGCGGCTGTTGCCAGACGGAGTCTGGACTTCGGAAGCTTCGCTTCCTCTCTGTGGTAGCGCGCCGCGGCTATAGCCGCGGCTTTTCTGTTTGTACCCGCATTGGCTGGCGCCAATGGCTTGGTTGCGGGTTGCTGCTTTGGGACGTTGGGAGGGGAAGCTGGCGTTAATGGGTTTTGCGGGTTGGCTGTTAACTAAAGGGTGGCTGGCGGGATTTCTGTTAGTAAAGGGTGGTCGGTGGGAGGATTGTTTATTTATTGCTTGAGGTTGCGGTGGCGGCGGGGTTTAATTTCTTTTTTTATGCAGCCTGATTTTTCACAGTATGGCGCGGCGGAAAGTTTCCTTTACGAGCTTCGCAACGCGGGTTCCAAATATTCGCTCTCGCGCATATCGAAATTTTGCTCCGCCCTCGGCGATCCGCAAAACGATTTCCCAAAAATCCACGTCGCGGGGACAAACGGCAAGGGTTCCGTCTGCGCGATGCTCGAGGCTGTCCTGCGCAAGGCGGGCAATCGGACGGGAATGTTCACTTCGCCGCATTTAAAATATCTCGGCGAGCGCATACAGATAAACCGCGTCCCGATTTCAAAAGACGCCCTCCTTTCCAAAACGTCCGAGCTTCGGAAAACCGCCGACAAATTGTTCGGCGATTCCCCGCCCGAGGACTATCCCTCGTTTTTCGAGTTTATGACCGCCATGGCGTTTCTCGAATTTTCCCGCGCGAAAGTCGATTGCGCCGTCGTCGAAGTCGGCTTGGGCGGCAGGCTCGACTCCACGAACATAATCGTCCCCGAGCTTTCCGTCATAACGTCGATCGGCTTGGACCACATCGAAATGCTCGGCTCAACAATCCCCGAAATCGCGCGCGAAAAGGCGGGGATAATCAAGGGGGGCGTGCCTGTCGTCTGCGGATTTTTGCCCGACGACGCCCTCGAGGTCGCGCGGCAAACCGCGCGCGAAAAAAACGCCCCGTTTTACGCCGCGCGCGATTTTTTCCCCGACGATTCGTCGCTTCCCGAAACTTCGCTTTTCGGATACTACCAAAAGCGAAACGCCGCGACCGCCCTTCTTTGCGCGCGCGTTTTGCGCGGCCGCGCCGAGGAGGGAAAAGCGCCAAAAATTTTCTCGAACCTTTCCGACTCCCTTGTTTTGGAGGCTTTGCGCGGCGTCGAGTGGGCGGCGCGCTGGCAGGAAATTCCGATAAAAAACGGCGGCAGGCTGATTGTCGACGCCTCGCACAACGGCGAGGGCGCGCTGTCGCTTGAAAGCAATTTGCGCCGCCTTTGCGCCGATGGGACGCGCCCGATTATCGCGGTCGGCGTGCTGGGCGAAGGCAGGGCGATCCCGATTTTGCGGGTGGTGCGCGAATACGCGAAAAAGATTTTTCTTCTCGTGCCGGACCAGCCGAGGGCGCTCGATTTCGACTCTCTCCGCCGCTGTCTTGGCGACACTCTCGTTCCCGTCGAGAACGCGAAAGTCTCGGAGCTTTTCGGCGCGGGAGGCGTTTGCAGCGTCGCTTCCGAGGGCGAAACGGTTGTTGTGACGGGCTCGATTTACCTCGCCGGCGAAGTTCTCTGCGCCTTCGGCGGCTGCCGGACAGACGCTCTTCAGGACATTCCGTACAGGTAATTTTTTCTTGTAAACGCGCGCGCGCGTTTTACTATAATTTCCGTCTGGAGGAGATTATGGGGTTTTTAAAAAAGTGTTTTTTAGCCGCGGCTCTTGCGCTATGCGCGCCGGCGCTCGCGCTCGCTGAAAGCGCGCCCGCAAAGCCCCAGACGGCTCAAAACGCGAAATCGGCGAACGTTTCTTCCGAAAAATCGAAAGACACCGCGAAGCCCGCCGCGAAGGACGCCGCCAAAAAGAAAGCAAAACCCAAGCCGCGCCCGCCCGAGCCGTCTCCTTACGAAAGCTCGTCCGACGCCTTTGTGCCGATAAACGAGATAGACAACATCGTTTTGCAGAACCTCAAGGTGCGCTCGCTAAAGCCCGCGCGGCTTTGCTCCGACGCGGTGTTTTTGCGCCGCGTTTACATCGCCCTTTGCGGCACGGTTCCGACTCGCGAAGAGGTCGAGGCGTTCCTCTCCGACAAGTCCGCCGACAAGCGCGCGAGGCTTGTCGACGAGCTTCTCGCCTCGGAGCAGTTCGCCCTGCGAATGACGATGCGCCTTGGCGACATGCTTCGGATAAAGGCTGAGTTCCCCGTCAATCTTTGGCCGAACGCGGCGCAGGCGTACTCGCGCTACATCTACGAGTCGGTTTACGCCAACCGCCCGTATTCCGAGATTGTCCGCCAAATGCTGACATCGGTGGGCAGCAATTTCAGGGAGGGCGAGGTCAACTTCTTCCGCGCAATGCAGGCTAAGAACGACGCTTCGATAGCCTCGTGCGTCGCGCTGTCGTTCATGGGCATGCGGTATGATAAAATGCCGGAAAATGTCAGGCGCAATATGGCCGAATTTTTCTCGCGCGTCTCTTACAAATCGACGAAAGAGTGGAAAGAGGAGATCGTTTTCAACGATCCGTTCAAGCGCGCGCCGTTCTCGGGCGTCTTGCCCGACGGCGGGAAAGTTTCGCTCTCCTCGCGCGAGGATCCGCGCGCGGCGTTCGCCTCGTGGCTTGTGGCGAAGGGCAACCCGTATTTTTCGCGCGCGTTTGCCAACAGGCTCTGGCACTGGCTTTACGGCCAGCCGATAGTCTCGCCCGTTGACGACATGTTCGCCGAAAACAAGCCCGCCAACGCCGAGCTGCTCGACCATCTCGCGCTTTATTTCGAGGCGTCGGGCTTCGACATTAAAAAGCTTTGCAGGCACATCGTGCTCTCGCGCGTGTTTATGCAGTCGTTTATCCCGAGGTGCGAGCCCGCCGAGGCGAAAAAATATTTCGCGGTCTATCCCGTTGCGCGCATCGACGCCGAGGCTCTCGCCGACATCATCTGCAAGATAAGCGGAACCGCCGAAATCTACGAGAGCACGACGCCCGAGCCCTACACGAAATTCCCCGCGGGCGAGAGCGCCGTCGCGCTTCCCGACGGCAGCATCACGACGTCGTTCCTCGAGCTTTTCGGCAGGCCGTCGCGCGACACCGGCTTCGATTCCGAGCGCGTTCTCGCCCCGTCCGCCGCGCAGAAGCTGCACATGATAAACTCGCGCCACATACGCGCCAAGATCGAATCGGGCGAGCCTCTTCGCGCGATTTACAAACTCGGCGGCGAGAGGGCTCTCAGACAGGCGTATCTCGCGGTTTTGAGCCGCTACCCGACGTCGGCGGAGCGCGCGTCGTTTTACAGGCTGATGAATGCGCGCCCGAAGCGCGACCGCGGCTACTACCACATTCTCGACACCGTTTGGGCGCTGTTCAACTCGGAGGAATTTATAAACCAGCATTAGGGGAGGGTTTGCCATGAATAAAAAATCCGCAAAAATATCGAGGCGCGATTTCGCGCGCGGGATTTCCGCGGCGGCATTCGCGCCGATTCTCGGCGCTTCGCTTTTCGACCGCGCCCTTTGCGCCGCCGCAGCCGCCGCGCCGAAGCGCCCGGCTTCTTTCGGAAAGGCGAAGTCCGTCATACAAATCTGGCTTTGGGGCGGGCCCTGCCACATCGACACGTTCGACCCGAAGCCCGAGGCGGGCTACGACTATTGCGGGCCTTTCAGTTCGCCGATTGAAACGAACGTAAGCGGCATACGAATCGGCGAGCTGATGAAGAATCTCGCAAAGTGCGCCGACAAATACTCCATTTTGCGCGGCGTTTGCAACGCCCAGAACGCCCACGAGACCGCGTCGTATCTGACGCAGACGGGCAGAATGCCCGGGCGGTATGTATTCCCCTGCGCGGGGGCGGTTGTCTCGAAATTTATGGGGTACGATGCGGGCTACAAAAAAATGATCCCGCCGTACATCGTCATGACGACGCCGCAGGGCAGGTTCTCCGAGTCGGGCTTTTTGGGCTCGCGCTACAAGCCGTTCGCCACGGGCGGGGATCCCGCGCGGATTCCGTTCGCGGTCGAGGGCATCGTCGCGCAGGGGATTTCCCGCGAGAGGCAAAAGCTGCGCCGCGAAATTTTAAAATCGACAAACACGTTCAACAACGCGCTTAAGGACAGCGGATACCTCAAGCAGTCCGACGCCGCGCTCGACCAAGCCTACAACCTCGTCCTCGGCGACGCGGGCGAAGTGTTCGACATCTCCAAAGAGCCCGAGAGCGTGCGCGCGGCGTACGGCAGGGACAGGTTCGCCAACGAGTGCATTATCGCGCGGAGGCTCGTCGAATACGGCGTGCCGTACATCACCATAAACTACAACGGCTGGGACACCCACAAAGGGCACTTCGAGGAGATGAACAAAAGGCTGCCTCCGACCGACCGCGCGATCGCCGCGCTCATCAACGACCTCGACTCGCGTGGGCTGCTTGAATCGACGATAGTCTGGGTGACGGGCGAGTTCGGGCGCACGCCGAAAGTCTCGTGGGAGCCCCCGTATTTCGGCGGCCGCGGGCACTGGGGCGACGCGTTCTCTATGCTCCTTGCGGGCGGAGGCTTCAAGGGAGGCGCGGTCGTGGGCAAGACCGACGAGCGCGGCGAAAAAGTCGTCGAGCGCATAATCTCGCCCGGCGACGTAATCGGAAGCATCTACTCCAACTTGGGAATCGACCCCGACGCGACTCTCACCACGCCGCAGGGCGACGTCGTGCGGATCGTCCCCGACAAGCCCGAGGAGGGCATTGTCTCGGGCGGGTATCTGACGGAAATCATGTAGGCATGCGCTTTGGAAAAATAATTTTCGCGATTTTTGTTTTGGCGGCGGGCGCGGCTTTCTCGCAGGAGTCGCCCGCGCCGAACATCGCCTACGTCTATCCCGCGGGCGCGCGCAGGGGCGAGACCGTAAAAATTCTCGCGGGCGGCAACAAATTCGCGGGCGTAAACAAGGTCATAATCGACGGCGGCGGCATGTCCGCGAAAGTGCTGAATGTCGAGATCCCGTTCACCGAGGGCGGGAAAGCGCAGCTACGAATGAAGCTCGAAAAGCAGTTCGTTTTGGACAACCCGGGAATGAAGGAGAAAATCGCCGAGCTCGGCAAGGACGGCCAGCGCTTCCTGCGCGAGCAGACGATGAAAATCCCCGAAAACAGGCTGCAGATGGACGAGGCGGACGCGTCGCAATATTTGCGCGAAATTTCGTCCGACGCGCTCGCGGAGGTCGCCGAGATAGAGCTTGAAATCCCGCCCGAGGCGAGGCTCGGCGAACACGTCTTATACGTTCTCTCGCCCTCGGGAATTTCAAACCCGATGCATTTTATTGTGGGCGACCTTCCCGAGGCTTCGAAAGAATCCCTGCGCGAGACCGCCCGCAAGCGCGCGCACACGAAAGAATATTTCGGCAGGGCTTCGTCGATCGCCCGCAGAAAGCCCGTTTTTGTAAAGCCGTTCAACAACCCGCCGATCGACGTTCAGATTCCCGTCGTCGTGAACGGGCAGATCACCGAAGGCAACACCGACACTTGGAGGTTCTCGGCGAAGAAAGGGCAGAGGATTGTCGTTTCGGTCGCGGCGCAGTCGCTGTTGCCGTATATTTCAGACGCCGTTCCCGGGTGGTTCCAGACGGTTGTGCGCGTGCGCGGCGAGGACGGCGCCGAGATTTGCTACAACGACGACTTTTTCCACCGCCCCGATTCGCACGCGGTCTTTGTGGCGCCGAAAGACGGCGCATACACTGTCGAAATTTTCGACGCCGTCCACAGGGGGCGCGAGGATTTTGTTTACAGAATGACGATAGGCTCTCTGCCGTTTGCGGAGTCGGTCTTTCCGCTCTGCGCGCCGCGCGGCAAGCCTTGCGTTCTCCGCCTGACGGGCGCGAATTTGAAATCGCGCGAGTTCGCCCTCGCGCCGAGAAAGGGCGGGGATTTCCGCCTCGAAATTCCCGGCGTGCGCCACTTGGCGATGCCTATGATGTGCGGCGAGGAAGGCATTGACGCCTCGGGCTCGACGCCCTCCGAAACGCTCAAGCCGCCGGTTTTCATCGACGGAATAATCTCCAAGCGCGGCAAGGTCGATGTCTATAAAATCGAGCTAAAGGGCGGCGAAAAAATCTCCGCGGAGATTTTCGCGCGGCGCTACGATTCCCCGCTCGACGCGTATATTTCCATCTCCGACGCGAAGGGGAAAATCCTCGCCTCGGGCGACGACCACGAGGATTTGTCCTATGGGCTTACGACGCACCACGCCGACCCGCTTGTCGAGTTCACTCCGAAATCGACTGGCGTGTATTATCTGCGCGTTGGCGACTCCTCCGGCGGGGCGTCGGAAGCGCACGCGTATCGGCTGCGCGTCTCGGCGCCTGTTCCCGACTTCGCCGTCTGCGCGGCTCCGACGGCGCTTAACATGCGAAACGGCGGGGCGGTCGCGGTGAAGCTCAAGGCGTTCAAAAAGGGCGGGTTCGACGCGCCGATTCGCGTCTTTATGAAAGATCTGCCCAAGGGCTGGTCGCAATTTGGCGGCGTCATACCCGCGGGTTCGGACACCGGAGAGCTTGTGATAAAATCTCCGCCGAACTTCAAGCGGCGCGTGAGCGTTCTGCACGCCGCGGCGGTTTCGAGCATCGACGGAAAGAAAGCTTTTAGGCGCGTCTCGCCGTGCGAGGATATGATGCAGGCGTTCTACTACCGCCACTATGTGCCGTTCCCGCGCTTCTACGCGTGCGCGGGCAACAACGGATCGTTCTTAAGGCCTTTCGACAAAATAGCGTTTTTGCCGATGAAAAAAAACGTCTTGCTTGTCGAGGGAAAGCCGTTCGATTTGCGCATCGCGAATTTCCAGTCGCGCGCGCCCTGGCAGTTCGTGCCGTCGCTTGCGGGGGACTGCAAACTTTCGGCTGAAAAAATCTTCGTCGCAAACGGCGGAACCTATGTAAGGCTTGTTCCCAAAGAGGGCGTGAAGATTGGCGATTCCGGCGTTTTCAATTTGTCGGTTAACATCAAAAACAGAAGAAAGGTTTACAACATCGACATCGTGCCGAACATCGCCTACAAGATAGTCTCGCAGGCGGAGTTTGACGCGGCTCTCGCCGCGGAGAAAAAAGCCGAAGCCGCCGCGAAAGCGGCAAAAGCAGAGGCTGACAAAAAAGCGGCCATAGCCAAGGCCGCCCGCGAACGCGAAGCCGCCCAAAAGGCTGAAGCCGCCAAAGCCGCCGCCAAGAAAAAGGCCGCCGACAAAGCAAAAAAAGACGCGGCGAAAAAACAAAAAGACGCCGCTAAAAAGCAGCCCGAAAAGAAGCAGCCCGAAAAGAAACAAAAGCAGGGCGGCGCGGACGAAAAAAAGTAGGCCGCGCCGGCTTCGCAAAAAAACGCGGGCTTTTGTGGCTCGCGTTTTTTTTTATTTTTCTTCCTGCGGGGGAGTGCGCGGATTTTCGTCTTGGCGCGGGCGCGGTTTTTGAAAGCGATTTTTGCCCAAGCGCGCGGTTTTTTTTAATTTTTTTACGCGCCTGTCGGAAAGGTAAATTCTGATTATGCGCTCCTCGGTGGCGTCGAGGCTTTTGTCGGTCGCGACGGCGATGCCGCTTCTGGCGTAGAACGGCTCGCGCTCTTTCAAAAGCGAGCGTATTCTTTCAAGCGGGTTTTCGACATTCAAAAGCGGGCGCGAATCGTTGCGCGAAGTCCGCGCGAAAATCTCCTCGGGCTTGCTAAAGAGCACGACGCACACGCCCTTCGACTTGAGAAGCTCGGGCATTCCCTCGCGGCAGCAAAGCCCGCCGCCGCACGAGACCACGCAGCGCGAGGCGGGGTGGCCGCTCTCGATAAATGCGCGTTCCATTTCCCTGAATTTTTCCTCGCCGAGCTTGTGGAAAATTTCGGAGGCCGTCATTGCGCATTGCTTTTCTATCTCCGCGTCGGAGTCGAGAAAGCGCATGCCGAGCCGCTCGGCAATTCGCCTGCCGAGCGCCGTCTTGCCCGTCCCCATAAATCCGAGAAGGTAGAGGTTGGGGGCGTTCTCGTCTATCGCAATGCGGTTCATCGTATTCAATTCCAACGGCGCGCGCGTTTTTTGCAAGAACAAAAAAGCCCGCAAAAACTGCGGGCTTTTGGGCGGCTTGCGCGCGGCGGCTATCCGGCGATAAGCGATTTTCCCGTCATCTCGTCGGGCTTCTTAAGACCCATGAGCTGGAGAACCGTCGGGGCGATGTCGCCGAGGCTTCCGCCCTCGCGCATTTTGAGACCCTCGAGCCCCTTGCCGTAGATTACGACTTCGACCGGGTTCATCGTGTGGCGCGTGTGCGGCTCGTTTATCGACGGCTCGAAGAGCTGGTCGCTGTTGCCGTGGTCGGCGGTGAGCACTATCGCCGCGCCGATTTTGTCGGCGGCGCGCGCGAGCTTTTCAACGCCCTTGTCGACCGCCTCAATCGCTTTGACGGCAGCCTCGAGATTGCCGGTGTGCCCGACCATGTCGCCGTTCGCGAAGTTGACGACGATTAGCGCGTATTTTTCGGACTCTATCGCCTTTGCCGCGGCTTCGGCGACGCCCGGCTCGCTCATCTCGGGCTTTTGGTCGTAGGTTTGCACGTCGCGCGGGGAGTCGATGAGGATTCTGTCCTCGCCCTTGAACGGCTCTTCGCGGTAGTCGTTAAAAAAGAACGTAACGTGCGCGAATTTTTCGGTCTCGGCGCAGCGCAGCTGGGCGAGCCCCTTCGACGAGATGTATTCGCCGAGAATGTTCGCCATTTTTGGCGGCTTCGGGAACAGCACGTTTTCGCAAAGCCCCGCCTTGTATTCCGTCATCGTGACGAAGAACGTCTGCGGGAACGCGGAGCGCTTGAACGCGTCGAAATTTTTGTCGATAAACGCGCTTGAAATTTCGCGCGGGCGGTCGCCCCTAAAGTTGAAGAAAATAACGGCGTCGCCGTCTTTTATTCTGCCGATCGGCTTTCCGCCCTCGACAATCCATGTCGGGGAGATGAATTCGTCGCCCTGCATATTGTCGGCGGCGGGGTGCGCGTAATAATTTTCAAACGCCTCCTCCGCGCTCTCGACGGCGGCGACGGTCTTTGTCCCGACGAGGCAGTCGTAAGCCTTTTCGACTCTGTCCCAGCGCTTGTCCCTGTCCATCGCCCAGAAGCGCCCGATAACCGATGCCACCTTGCCGACGCCGTATTCGCGCATTTTTTCCTCGACCTGCTTGATGAAGCCGAGCCCGCTCGTGGGCGGGGTGTCTCGCCCGTCGGTGAACGCGTGGAGGAAAACCTTGCCGTATTTTTTGTCGGCGCAGATTTTGAGAATGGAGTAGAGGTGGCGCAGCATCGCGTGGACGCCGGCGTCGGAGCAAAGCCCGAACAGGTGCAGCGCGCCGCCCTTGTCGAGGCGCGCGAACACTTCTTTTAAGACGGGGCTTTCGAGAACCGAGCCCGTCGCGAAGCCCTTGTCGATGCGGACGATTTCCTGGTCGACGATGCGCCCCGCGCCGATGTTCTGGTGCCCGACTTCGCTGTTGCCCATTATGCCCTCTGGCAGCCCGACGTCGAGCCCGCACGCGGAGATTTCCGTCCGCGGCCAATGCGCGGACAGGCTTTTGCAAAACGGCGCGTTCGCCAGTTTTATCGCGTTGTATTTGTCGAGGTCGGCGTTGTGGTTTTCGCCCCAGCCGTCTCGAATTATCAATATTACCGGTCTTCTTATTCCGTTCATAATTAAAGGTGGCAGTTAAGCGGAAAACGCGGCAATCGCAACACAATTTCGTTTTTTCGCCAAAAAAATGTTGCGCCGAATTTTCGCGCGGGTTAGATTTTTTCTCATCGGAAAAATTATGAAAAAGACAATAGCAGCAACTCTCGCGTTGCATATTCTCTGCGCCTTTTGCGCCGCTTTCGGCGCGCAGCAGCAGCGCGCCAAAAATAATTCGGGCGAATTTTCCATAGATCTTTCGCCCTACGCGAACGTGTCTGCGGAAAACCCCTCGGGCGCGGCGATGAAGCCCGTCTCGTTCAAGGCGGGCAAGCAGGCGGTGCGCGGGGTGGAGTTCTCGCTTCTCGACCCGTCGAAAAAGTCCGTTCTTTGCGCGTCTCGAAAGGTCGTGAAAATTCCCGTGAGCGGAAAGGTCAAGACCCCGCAGCATCTCTACGTTCTCGCCAACATTCCCGACGGCGTCGATTACGACGACCACGCATGCGCGCACATTCTCCTCAAGTTTGAAAACGGCGAGGAAAACACTTTGTGGATCCGCGTATGGCGCGACTTCGGCAAGTCTATAGACGCGGGAAAGCCCGCCAAAAAGGCGATAGAAGTTAACCTCGACGGCGCCAAGAGCGGCGGCGGGGCGGTGTTCCTCGGAAAGCTTTTCCCCGGAAACGCCGTTCCTCTCAAAGAGATAATCGTCTCGGGCGACATCAATATTTTCGCGATGACTTTTTCCGACAAAGACATTCCCGCGCTCATGCTCGAAAACATAGACTTTTCAAAATGGCGCGTCGTCGACATGTCGAAGCTCGAGATCGCCGACGGCTCGGCGCTCGACGTTTCCGCAGGAATGGGCAGCGACCCCGCGGGCAGGTTCGGCAGGGTGAGAATCGGAAAGTCGGGGCATTTTGAATTCGAGAAAATGCCCGGCAAGCCCGTCAAGTTCAAGGGCACCAACTGGCGCCCGGGCTACATGTTCGGCGGCGAGGTCAAGACCCACGCCGACATCGACGCTCTCGCGAAGATGATGCGCAAGCAGGGCTACAACCTCGTGCGCTGGCGCCTCTCGATGGGTAAAGAATTTGAAGCGCCCTACAAGCTCAAAGAATTCAACAAGGACTTGTACGACTACTTCTTTTACGCGTTCGCGCGCGAGGGCGTCTACCACCACTTCAACCTCGCCAGCCACGATCTCGGCGCGCCCGGCTTCAAGTGGGAGCGCAGAATGGACAACAGAGTCCTGATGTATTTCGGCGAACCAAAAGTCCGCGAGGACTGGCGCAAGCTCGTCCACTACCAGCTGAACCTCGTCAACAAATACACCGGCAAAAAATGGAAGGACGACCCCTCGATCGCGACGACCGAATATTTTAACGAGATCGACGCGGCGCCGCTGGCGCTCAAAAACATCACCCCCGAGGCGAGGAAATTTGTAAACGACAAGTTCTCGGCGTATCTGGCGAAAGTTTACGGCACCGTCGAGGCGTTCAAGGCCGCGCGCCCCGAGCATAAAAACATTTCAAGCTTCTCCGACGTTAAGGCGTCGGATACCGACTACAAAGACCCCGACTACTCGCGCTTCGTTCTCGAGTGCGGGCGCGACTTCCAGCGCTTTTGCGAGCATGTCGTGCGCGACGAAGAGGGCTTCAAGGCGCCGCTGCACCAGCACAACTGCCAGCCGCATTTGGTGTTCTCGGTCTTGAGCGCCGAGGCGGGCGACTATTCCTGCTACAACACCTACCACAACCACCCGACGGCGTTTATGTCGAAGGGCTCGTCGATCGCGAACGACTCGTCGATTTCGCGCTTCGGCAAATACTATCTCGCCGCCGTCGCCAAGCGCGTCGCCGACCGCCCGATGATGCTCTCGGAATGGCAGCACTGCTACTGGAACGAATACGCCTACGAGGGCGGGCTTCTCATTCCCGCGTACTCCGCGCTTCAGGGCTTCGACAACCTCACCGTCCACGACGTGGCGGTAATCAAAAAAGCGAGCGTCATGGGACCGTTCGAGGTCGGCAGAAGCCCGCTGTTCAGGGCGAACGAATTCCTATCCTACGCGATGTTCTACCGCGGCGACGTCGCCACGACCAAGAACCGCGTCAACCTCGTGATCGACCAAGACTACATCAATAAGACGCAGTATCTGGACTACGCGCTGAACGTCGAGCAGGTGAAAACCGCGCTGCTGACGGGCTTCGCGATAGAGCTGCCCAAATCGCGCGAGACGCAGACGGTCAAAAATATCAAAAAGACGCCGTCGGTCTATAAAATGAAGCCCGATGGCGCGACGACCGCGTGGACGGGAACCAACATCGGCGACTACAAAGTTTCCGACGCCGAAAAAATCCTCCGCAAAAAGGGAGTGCTCGGCAAGGACAACATCACCGACACCGCCAACGGCGTGTTCCAGTCCGACACCGGCGAAATCACGATGCGCGTGAAAGAAAAGCTCCTGAAAGTCGTCACCGAAAAGACCGAGGCGATAGCCTGCACGACCGACACCAAAAACGAGCCGCTCGGCAGGGCGACGTTCGTTTCCTCCACGACGCCCGCGTCGTTCGCGGTCGTCAGCGTCGACGGCAAGCCGCTGTCGCGCTCCGAGAGAATGGTCGTCATCTACAACACCGACAACCTTATGACGGATTTCAAGGCTACACTCGGCAGAAACAGCCTTGTCGACATCGGGCGCATGCCGGTTATGATGAAAGCCGGCAAGCTCTCGGCGAAGCTCAAGCTTCCCGCGCCGAAGCTGCCGATTTTAAAGCGCGTGGCGGCGATCTTCAAAAAGCCCGCGCCGAAGTCCTACAATCTCTACGCCCTTAAAATAAACGGCGAGAGAATGGCGAAGATTCCGGTCGAGGTCAAAGACGGCGAGCTTCTGATAAACATCGACACGTTCTCGATGAAAGAGACGACGCCGTTCTTCGAGCTCGTGCGCGAGTAGGGCTGGCAGGCAGTTTTTCGCATGGCGCGCGGGGTTTTCCCGCGCGCTTTTTTTCGGGGAAAAAGTGCTTGAACGAAGCGGCGGAATCGGTAATATTTTTAGGCGATATGGGGTTTCGTTTTTTGCGCCGGCTCCGGCGCGGCTACGAACAGTTTTTTTAACCTAAATTAAAAGTCGATATGATGAACAAAAAATCGTTATTGGCAGCTCTGCTTCTCGCGTCGCTTGCGGCGCTTTGCGGCTGCTCGCAGAAAAACCAGCCCGTCGACATCTCGAAGTCGGCGGACGCGAAATTCGGCGCCATCGCCGCGCCCGCCGCGGGGCACGGCAATTTCGGCGGAATGGATTTCATAATAACCGACCCCGCCAAAAACGGCGGCAACTGGCTCGTAAAAGTCCCGCGCGGAAAGACCGTCGACGTCGACATTTCAAAGTCGATTAAAAGCGGCGCGAAGTATATATATATCCTCCACGCCGTCGACGCGAAGAACGTTTCCGCGTTCAGGGGAATGGTGGAAGTCGAGTTCGCCGACGGCAGAACCGGGCAGCACTACTGCCACGGCGGCCGCGACGTCGGGGCGTTTGCCGGCAAGATCGAAACTCTCGACAACGCCCGCCCCGTTTACGTCGATTCCAAGAACGGGACGGCGATGTATCTGACGCGCTATGTCGTGGAATACTCCGTAGGCGGCGCGCGCCCCGCGCCCGCGAAGATAGCGAGGTTCTACAACACGTCGGGCAGGGACTGGTATGTGGCGGGTATCGCCATTTCCGACGAGGAAGTTCAGACGACCGAAAACTTCTTCTACGACCCCAAAGTCTGGAAGCCGATAGACATGGCTGTTCTCGACATCAAGGAGGGCTCGGCGCTCGACCTCTCCGCGGGCATGACGGGCAAGCCCTGCGGCATTGACGGCAGGGTAGTCATCGGCAAAACCGGCAAGTTCGAGTTCGAGAAAAAGCCCGGCGTGCCGATTAAATTTAAAGGCACAAACCTGCGCCTCGCGAACAGGTTTCCGGTAAAGAAAAACATCGTCGACCCGTCCGCGCCGATCGTAACCGGCGACCTCGTCCGCACGCACGCCGACATCGACGAATACGTCAATATTTTGAAAAAGCAGGGCTACAACGCCGTCCGCTGGCGCCCCGCGTTCAGGGGAGCGGCGGAATACAAAGCCCCGCACGTCTATTACGAGGACATTCAGGATATGTACGACTATTATATCTACGCCCTCAAGCGCGAGGGAATCTACATATTCTACTATCTTTGCTCGAACGATATCGGCGACCCCGACTACCGCTGGGAGGACCGCAACACCGTCAAGGCGCAGATGATGTTCGGCGACAAGCGCACGCGCGAGAACTGGGTAAAGCTCGCAAAGATGCAGCTCGAGCACGTCAACCCCTATACTGGAATGGCGCTCAAGGACGACCCCGTCATCGCCACGCTCGAATACTGGAACGAGTTTGAGCAGGGCGCGAACAACTACCCGAAACTCACAAAGCTCGGGCGCGACCTCATTACGGCGAACTTCGCCAAGTATATTCAAAAGAAATACGGCACCGTTGAAAAATTCCTTGCGGCGAATCCGTCGTGGGTTCAGACAAAGCCCGTAAAGGAGTTTGGCGACGTCGACCTTTCTATCGGCGCGAACCGCAATAGCGGCGACTACGCGCGCTTCGTCATCGAGACAATGCGCGAGACAAACCAATTCTGGGAGCGCGTAATCCGCGAGGAAATCGGAATGAAAGTTCCCACGCACCAGAACAACTGTGCCAAGAACGTGCATTGGTCGTTCATCAGGGCGGAGAGCGGCAGCTACAACGCGATGAACTCGTACTTCTGCCACCCCTCGACCTACCGCATCGGCGGCATCGTCCCGAGCAACAGCGAGCTTGAGCAGGACGGCTTTTTCTGGCGCAGCACGGCTTCGACGAGAGTCCCGGGAATGCCCACGGCGATCACCGAATACCAGCACTGCCACTTCAACCCGTTCAAGCACGAGGCGGGCGTAATCTTCCCCGCGTATTCCGCGTATCAAGACTACGACGCGCTCATCGTCTTTGACGCGGCCGTCGCCCCGCGCGGGGGCGAGCTCGGCTACTTCAACGTCGCCGAAAACCCGGTGTTCCGCGCCAACGACTTCATCAACTACTTCCTCTTCTACCGCGGCGACGTGGAAGCGTCGAAAAAGCGCGTCGACGTCGTGTTCGACAAGGACGCCATGGAAAACTTCAAAGACCTCGGCAAGCAAACCCCGACGACGCTCATCGCCCTGATGTCGGGCTACGCGCTAAACTTCCCGACCGCGCGGAAAATCGAGGAGCTTAAAAAGGTTTCGGTCGAGCCCGCCGCGCTCTCGATTAAGCCGCCCGAAAAGTTCGACGCCGTCGCGGCGGAAAAGCTCCTGCGCGAAAAGGGCATTCTCTCGGCGGACAACATCACCGACGTTTCCAAGCGCGTTTTCCAGACCGACACAAAGCAGATTACAATGCGCTCGCAGGAAAAGCTCGTGAAGGTCGTCACGCCCAAGACGGAGGCTATCACAATGCTCAAGTCCACCAAGAACGAAAAGCTCGGCGACCTCACCATAAAGTCGATCGGCGCGGACGCGGCGATCGCGCTGTCCTCGCTCGACGACAAGCCGCTCGCCAAGTCCGACAGGCTCGTTCTGACAATCGCCACCGACACCGCGATGACCGGCTCGGGCGTGTCGAAGAACAGGCTGTACTCGACCGCGTGGGGCAAGCTTCCCGTCATAATCGAGACCGGAAAATTCCTCGCCGAGCTCAAGGTCGAGGGCGGCAAAAAGTACACGATGTACCCGCTTAAAATGAACGGCGAAAGAATCGGCGAAGTGCCCCTCGAGGTCAAGGACGGCAAGCTGATCCTCGACGTCGACACAGGCAAGCACACCGCGGTATTCTTCGAGATCGTCGCGGCGAAATAAAAAAACGATGAAAGTTTATTTCTTTCTTTTGGCGTCGATAGCGGCATTTTTGCCGCTTTCGGCGCATTCGGCGATCGGCAAAAAAATTCCCGCCGAAAAAGTCGACGCGCTCGTGGGCGTATATTGCGAGAGCGGGGCGGTGTCGCCCGTCGAAAAAAGCGGCAACGCCGAGTTTAAAAAGACAAAGGCGGGCTTCGAGGCGGTTTACACCGCGCGCTCTGGGCGCTGGCGCGAGATGAAGTTCAAATTCACCGTCGACGACGACATGAAAGGGCGCATCTACTTCCGCGCCGCGAAGCGCAAGACGGCCGTCTTTTTCGACGACCTTAAATTAAACGGCAAGCCCGCTTGGAACGGGGATTTTCAAAAAGGTTTCGACAACTGGGCGCTCGGCTCGGGCAAACCCCGCATAAGGGAAATGCGCCCGAAGTTCGACGGCGACAAGTGCGCGCTCGTGGCGTCGTGGCATTCGCTCTCGAAGCCTGTCGAGCTTAAGAAAGGCGAGCAGATCGAAGTGTCGGTTATGGTTTTGGCTTCTGGAAAGTTTGACGACTGCCACACCGTCGATTTTTCAAGCGCGGCGAACGCCGACGCGGGCGGTTTTTCCGCGCCGCTTCTGCCGATAAAAATCGCCCCGAAGAAATGCGGCGCGGAAGTCGCCGGAATGAAGTTCGCGCTTCTTGCCGACGGCGGCAACAACGTTCTTCTCCCCGCGATGGCGAAGGAAAACAAGATTGAAATCGACCTTTCCAAAAACCCGCCCTCGGGAAAATACATCTACATTTTGCACGCGCTGGGCAAACACAGCGGCTATCCCGACGGCAAGATTACAACCGAATACTGCGACGGCAGAATAAGGGCGAGCGCGATAGCCCTCGGGTGCGACATCGCCTCCGCGATGGGAAAGCCCCGCGCGTTCGACAACGCGATCGCCGTCCACGCCAACAAGGGGGAGTCGGTCGTCTATATGAGCCGCTTCGACGTGCAGGGCGCCGACAGTGCCGGGAAGATAAAAAAGATGACATTCGAGTCGAAAACTGACTGGGCCGTTCTCGCGGCGACGGTTTCGTCGAAAGAGGTTTCGACGACCGAAAATATGCGCTTCGACCCCGAGGTCTGGAAGCCCCTCGCCGCCGACTCGTACGAAGTCAAAGAGGGCACCGCGCTCGACTTTTCCGCCGAGGTTCAAAAGTTCGCGCCCGCGGGAAAATTCGGCAGGGTGGTCGTCGGCGACAGCGGCAACTTCGAGTTTGAAAACAGGCGCGGGATTCCGGTGCGCTTCAAGGCGGCGAATTTCTTTTCGCTCATCTGCGGCTTCACAAAAACGATAAAGACGCACGAGCAGATAGACCGCTATGTCGCGATGCTGAAAAAGCAGGGCTTCAACGCGCTCCGCTGGCGCTTTCTCATGGACAACGAGTTTGAGTCGCCCTACAAGCTCAAGCCCCTCAACCGCGACCTCTACGACTACTTCCTCTACGCGCTCGGGCGCGAGGGCATATACTCGTTCTTCTACCTTTGCAGCCACGACACCGGCGACCCGTCGTTCACATGGAACGACCGCTTTACGGTAAAAGTCAAAATGATGCTCGGCGACCCCGCCACGCGCGAGGCTTGGCGCAAGCTCGCGAAAATGCAGCTCGAGCACGTCAACCCGTACACCGGCAAAAAGTGGAAGGACGACCCGTCTATCGCCACAATCGAATACTGGAACGAGTTCGAGCTCGGCATCTCGTCCTACCCATCGATAACGGAGGAGGGCAAAAAGCTCGCGCGCGAAAAGTTCGGCGAATATCTCGCCAAGCGCTACAAAACCCCCGCGGACTTCCTCGCCGACTGCGAAAAAATGGGGACGCCGTGGAAGCAGGAAACCGCCCCGCAGAAATTCTCCGATATCGATCTTTCGCCCTACGACAACCGAACCGGCAATCCCGTTTACGCGCGCTTCATCGTCGAGGCGATGACCGACATGCAGGCGTTCTGCGAGAAAGTCGTGCGCGAGGAAATCGGAATGAAAATCCCGACGCACCAAAACAACTGCGTGCGTTCGGCGTTCTGGGCGTATTTGAGCTCGATCGGCGGCGACTACACCGCGATAAACGTCTACCACTGCCATCCGTCGTCCTACAGCCTCGGAGCGCAGGTCCCGCAGAAAAGCTCCATAACCGACGAGGCGTCCTACTGGCGCGCGAGCGCCGCCAAGCGCGTCGCGGGAATGCCGCTGGCGATCACCGAATACCAGCATTGCTACTTCAACAAATACGTCCACGAGCTCGGCGTGCTTTTCTCGTCCTACGCCGCGCTTCAGGGCTACGGCGCGCTCGTCGAGTTCGACAGCCCCGTCGCCGAGAATCCCGCGAAGTTTGGCTTCTTCGGCATCGGCACAAACCCGATCATGCGCGCGAACGATTTTCTCACGTACTTCCTCTTTTACAGGGGCGACGTGAAAGCCTCGCCCCACAGGACGGAGCTTGTTCTCGACAAAAACTTCATCGAAAAGGGAACGACTCTCCAGCTCGGGGTAAATCAGGAGCAGACGAAGATCGCGCTGATGACGGGCTTCGCGCTCTCGTTCCCCGACGGCAGGAAATTGAACCCCGCCTGCGGGGCGGGGCTAAAGCCCGCGGATCTCAAGCTCGCGCCGATCGGCGGGACGGAAATCAACACGTCGCAGAACTTCGCGTCGGCGGGAAAGACGTTCGACAAGGGCTTCAAAACGCGCGACATTCTGCCGGCTCTCAAAGGAAAGGGAATCCTCCCCGAGGGCAACGTCTCCGACCCCGACAACGGCGTGTTCCAGTCCGACACCGGCGAGATCGTCTTGCGGGCGAAATCGCGCGAGATGTCGGTCGCGGCGGAAAAGTCGGCGGTGGCGGTCGTCAACGAGGACACCAAGCCGCAGACGCTCGGCGCGTTCAGGATAAACTCTTTCAACAGAAAGGGCGCGGTCGGGATTGTGTCTATCGACGGCGAGCCGCTTGAAAAATCGTCGCGAATGGTGCTCGTGATTTCGACGGACTCGGTGCCGACGGGCGTGGGGCTGTCGAGCACGCGCCTTAAGATAATCTCTTGGGGCAAGCCCCCCGCGCTGATAGAAACGGGCGCGCTCTCCGCCGCGCTGAAAGTCGGCGAGGGCAGGCGGTTCGACATCTATCCGCTAAAAATCAGCGGCGAGCGCCTTGAAAAAATCCCCGCAAATGTCGAGGGCGGCGAGCTTAAGCTCGAGATCGACACTTCAAAAAATCCGTCGCTTTACTTCGAGATCGTCGAGAGCAAAGGCGGCGAATAGGAAAACCGTTTACCTTCGCCGGTCGCCTTTAAATGGCGGGCGGCGGGGCAAGCGCGCGGCGGGAAAACCCCCGCCGCGTTTTTTTATGTTTGAAAAAAAACGCGCGGGGCGAAATAATCGGTTTACAAATATGGAGGCTACTATGAAAAAAATATTTTCTCTTTTGTGCGCGGCGCTTTTCGCGTCCTGCGCGTTCGCCGCGGAAGCCAAGAGCGAAGCCCGCGCGATGCTGCTTTGCAGGGGCGGCATGGAGGTCGATCTCGAAAAAACTTCCGCCAAGGCGCAGCCCGCGCCCGACGGCAAGAAGCTCGACCTTTTTCTCGCCGCGTCGGAAAGCGGCTGGAAAACCGCGAAGATCGTCTTTAAGGCGACCGGCGGAAAGCAGGCGAGGGTTCTGCTCTACGGCTACGGCAAGAACTCGATTTGGTACAGCAACTTTAAGGTAAACGGAAAGCTCGTCGAGAACGGAGACTTTTCAAAGGGCTTTGAAAAATGGGTTCTGCCCAAGGGCGGCAAGAGCCCGGCGATCGGCGTTCCCCCCGCGGCGAAGCGGATTCAGTCCGCCGCGTGCGCGGCCAGCGGCAAATTTGTCGCGCGCGACATTCCCATAAAGGTCGGCGAGACTGTCGAAATTCAGTTCGACTACATGCTCGCGAAGCCCACGAACAAAAACGCGTCTCTCGACGTCGCCGCCGCGGCGCAAGAAAAGGGCTTGACCAATCCGTCGTTTGTAAAGGGCTTCGCGCCCTCGGAGTATCCGAAAGCGTACGGCGGAATGGTGTTCGACTACCTCAAGCGCGACGGCGGCGTTTCGTGCGCGACGATCGCCCCGCGCCGAAACCTGTTTGTCTCCCTCGCGAAGCCCGCCGCGGGAAAATATGTTTATCTTCTGCACTCCGCGAGGGTCAACGGAAACAAGGACGGCATAGGCGTTATGCGCATACGATTCTCGACGGGCAAGCGCGTCGGCAGATTCCTCAAATTCGGCAGCGAGGCGGCCAACTACGACGAAAAAGCGGGCGACTTGGACAACGCGATATGCGTTTACAAGGACAACCCCAAAGATGGCACCGGCGGCGTTTACCTAACGCGCATAAACACGATCGCCGGCGCGCAGAGCGTCGAGCCGATCGCCGACATCGAATTCGCCTCGAGTTCCGACTGGACGATTTTCGGCGCGGTGATTTCATCGAGCGAAGTGTTGACCTCGAAAATTCTCGAGTTCCCGCCCGACAAGTGGAAGGAGATGGAAATCGACACCTTTGAAGTCAAAGAGGGCACGGCGCTCGACATGTCGGCGAAAGTCGCCGCGGGCGCGCCCGCGGGCAAGTACGGCAGGGTTGTCGTCGGCGAGAGCGGCAGGTTCGAGTTTGAAAACCGCAAGGGCGTCGAAGTGCGCTTCAAGGGCGCGAACTTCTGGGATTTAATCTCGCAGTTCGGCGTTACGATAACCACCCACGAGCAGATCGACCAGCATGTGCGCATGCTCAAAAAGCAGGGCTTCAACGCGCTCCGCTGGAGAATGGACGTGGAGCGAAACGGCGTGTTCGAGGCGCCGTATAAAATCAAGGACTCGTATTGGGATTTGTACGACTACCTTCTCTACGCGCTCGGGCGCGAGGGCATATACTCCTACTTCTACATTTGCAGCCACAGCATCGGCAGCCCGTCGTTCAAGTGGAACGACAGATACGCCGTAAAGGTCAAAATGAGCCTCGGCGACCCCGAAACTTGGGAGGACTGGCGCAGGTTCGCGAAAATGCAGCTCGAACACTACAACCCGTACACGCGCAAAAAGTGGAAGGACGACCCGTCGATCGCGACGGTCGAGTATTGGAACGAGTTCTGCCTCGGCATGCCGCACTCGGGCGCGTGCGAGCCGTCCATACGCAAGTTTGTCCAGAAAAAGTGGGAGGAATATCTCGAGCGCCGCTACAAGACGATTGAAAACTTCAACGCGGAAAACAAGCGGCTCGGGCTCGTCTGGGTGCCCGCCAAAAACGTCCCGCAAAAATTCTCCGACGTAATCCTTACGACGGGCAAGCAGTACGAATACTACAAAAACTACAAGCACCCCGACTTCGCGCGGTTCGTCGTCGAGAACGTCTCGGAAATGCAAAAGTTTTTCAGAAAAGTCGTGCGCGAGGAGATCGGCATGAAAGCCCCCGCGTTCCAAAACAACTGCGTAAAGCAGATGTATTGGACGTTCCTCAGCGCGATGGTCGGCGACTGCATTTCGATCAACACCTACCACTCGGGCGCGACGACGTTCGGCGTCGGGGCGCGCATGAAGCAGATAAGCTCTATCACCGGCGGGGCGAATTATTTCTGCGGGTCGCTCGCCAAGCACGTCGACGGCATGCCGCTTACGGTCACCGAGTACAACCACTGCTACTACAACATGTACACGCACGAGGCCGGGCTTGTGTTCCCCGCGTACGCGGCGCTGCAGGACTACTCCGCGCTGATGATTTTCGACTGCCCCGTCGCCGACCAGCCGAAAAATCTCAAGCTGCGCAGGGTGGGGGTCAACCCCGTATTCAGGGTGAACGATTTCCTCACGAACTTCATCTACGAGCGCGGCGACGTGTCGCCCTCGAAGCACAAAATCGACATCGTTTACGACGGCGAATTCCTCCAGAAGTCGCCGTATTCGACGGGCGGAATGAACTGGTCGCAGAGCAAGCTCGGGCTCATGGCGGGAACGTATATCGCGCTTCCCGACGTCAAAAAAGTGCCGGAGCTTTCGCACGTGAAAGTAAGGCCCGCCGACGCCAGCTTTAAATACGCCCCGCCGTCCGAGATAAAAACATCAGTCAACGCCTCCGAGATCGGCGAATCCGGCGGCGACTTCGACTGGAAGCCCGTCATGGCGGAGCTTCGCCAAAAAGGGATTCTCCCCAAGGGCAACCGCTCCGACCCCGCAAAGGGCGTTTTCGAGTCCGACACCGGCGAGATTTATCTCGACTGCGCCTCGCGCCTGATCGAGGTGAACACCCCCAAGCTCTGCGGCGCGGTGGTGAACCCCGACACGAAGAACCTTAAAGTAGGCGCGCTCGAGGTGCGCTCGTCGAGCGCCCGCGCGTGCGTTGCGGCGGTCGCGCTCGACAACGTGGAGGTTGCAAAGTCGAAGCACATTATGCTGACGCTCTCGACGGACGTCGTCTATAAGAGCTCGAAGTTCTCCATAAACCGCGACCAGCTCTTCGACTTCGGCAAGCCGCCGATTCTCCTCGAGGTTTGCAAGCTCTCCGCCGCGATAGACTCAAACGGCGCCGAGTTCGACGTCTATCCCCTCAAGATGAGCGGCGAGCGCATCGAGAGCGCGAAGTTTACCGCGCGCGCGGTGAACGGGAAAATCCCGATAAACGTCGACACCGCGAAGATTCCGGTCGTCTATTTCGAGCTTGTCGCGAAGTAAAAAAACGCCCCTCGGGGGCGCAAATATGCTTTACAAAAATCGGGCGGGGCGTTTACTTTAAAGGTAGGCGCCCCGTCGCTTTTTTGCGCGGGCGAACTTTTATTTTTTTTGCGAAAAAACCAGATTTATAGACACACATCGACATGCAAAAATCCTACGAACACAAATGGTATAAATGGGAAGTCCTCGCGCTCCTTTGGATGGCGTTCTTCCTCAACCAGGCGGACAGGCAGATTTACAACACGCTCCTGTCCCCGATAAAAGAAAGCCTCGGGCTGACCGACGGCGAAGCGGGGCTTATCGCGACGCTCTTTAGCCTCGTGTTCGCGGTGCTCGTGCCGATCTCGGGCTACGTCGCCGACAGGGTGAGCCGCAAATGGATCATCGTGTTTTCCATTCTGCTCTGGAGCGGCGCGACGGTGATTTCGGGCGCGTGCACGGGGCTTGTGATGTTTATAATTTTCCGAAGCATCGCCACAGGCATGGGCGAAGCCACGTTCGGGCCCGCCAATTACTCGACAATCGCCGACTACCATGGCGAGGACACCCGCGGCAAGGCGATGAGCATTCACCAGACCTCCTACTATTTCGGCGTGATCGTCAGCGGCTTCATAGCGGGCTGGATCGGCGAGCGGTGGGGCTGGCGCAGCGCGTTCTACATCTTCGGCTCGGTGGGGGTATTGCACGGGCTTGTCATTATCTGGAGGCTGCGCGATAAAAAATCGCCCGCCGCAGAGCAAACGCCCGCGAAAGCTCAAAAGAAAGACGCAGTCTCGTTCGGCGAGGCGCTCGCGGTTTTGTTCAAGACGCCGACCGCGCTTATTCTCACAATCGGCTTCGCGTGCCTGATTTTCGTCTTGCAGGGCTACCTCACTTGGACGCCAACGTTCCTCGGCGAAAAGTTCGGCTGGGACTTGAAGCGCGCGGGGTTTGACTCGATGTTCTATACGCACATTGCGGCGTTTGTCGGCGTGCTTTTGGCCGGCGGAATTTCCGACAAGCTCGCGCGCTCGAAGCCCGCTTACAGAATTTTGATGCAAAGCTGCGGGCTGCTCGCGGCGGTTCCGTTCATCGTCTTTATGGGAATGTCGTCCGACGTTCTCGGCTGGCTCGGCGTCTCGTCCGAGAACACCGTCTTGGGGCTTTCCGCCGAAGTGCTCGTGGTCTATGTAGGGCTTGCGGGCTTCGGCTTCGCGAGGGCGTTCTTCGACGCGAACACATACCCCGTCCTTTACGACGTCATTCCCCCGAAGTTCCACGCGTCGGCGGCGGGCGTTATGCTTTTCCTCGGCTTTGGAATAGGGTCGCTCTCGCCGCTCGTTCTCGGCGTGATGAGGCCGTACTTCGGGCTCGCGGCGGGCATTTCGATGCTGTCGGTCGTCTGGGTGCTCGGCGGAATTTTGCTGTTCGCGGGATACAAAATTTTCTACAAGCGCGACTACGAAAGGGCGCACGCCAAAGCGTAAATGCCGAACCCGACGCAGAACCGCCCCGCCGTTCTCTCGCGCGGGGGGCTTGCCATTAAATGCGTTCCCGATCTCGGCGGGCGCATAATGGAGTTTTCGCTCGACGGCTACAATTATCTGTTCGTAAACCCGCTTCTCGAGGGCGCGAAAAACGACCAGCCCGAGCCGTCGTGGGACGGCGTCTGGCGCAACTTTGGCGGCGAGAAAATCTGGCCGGCCCCGCAGGGCTGGGACAACGACCGCCAGTGGGCGGGTCCGCCCGACAAAGTTCTCGACGGCGGATTTTTCACACTCGTTTCGGCGGACGAAAATTCGTTCTCTACGCTTTCTCCAATCTGCCCGCGGACGGGGCTGCGGATCGCGCGGACGGTCTCGCTTCTCGAGGGCGAGTGCGGCGCGCGCGTCGAGGCGGAGTTTGAAAACTTTTCCGAAAAGGACGGCGAGTGGTCGGTGTGGCCGGTCATTCAAGTCGCCGCGCCCGAGGACGGCAGGTTCGCGATAACATTTCCCGAGGGCGGCGGATACCGGATAATGCATGGGCTCGTCAACAGCCCGCAGTATTCGCGCGAGGGCAAAAATTGCAGGGTCGATTACCAGTACATAATCGGCAAGGTCGGCGCGGATACGGGCGCGGACTGGTGGGCGGCGTACGCGGACTTGAAAACCGGAAAAGTTTTCGCCGCCTCCGCGCGATACGTAGAGGGCGCGAAATACCCGGGCGGGACAAACGTCCAGATTTGGTCGGCGGGCAGGGGCGCCGTCTATTCGCGCGGGGTATTGCGCATCGCCCCCGACGACCGCGCGGCGAACCCGCCGTATATGGAGATAGAGCTGCTCTCGCCGCTCGAAAAAATGAAAAAAGGCGCCAAGACGCGCTTCACATATTTTATGCGCGCCTGCACGGTCCCCGCGGGCGACACCGTAAAGCGGATTGCCGGCTGCGCGGCGGTCTCGCGCGAGCTTTCGGCTGAAGTGATCGCGGGCGGGGCGGCGCGCGTTTCGGCGCGGCTTGGCGCGTTCGCGCAAGGCTACGCCATTTTGAAAAATTCAAAAGGAAAAATCCTCTCGCGCGAGGAAGTCTCGCCGAGCTGCGGGGCGGAGATTTCCGCGGAAATCGCGCAAGGGCAAATCGGCGAAAATTCGGAGATAATTCTTGAGTATTTTAACGGCGGAAACAAATTAACAATAGGGAGAATTAAATTATGAAAGAAATAAAACTCACATGGCTTTGCCAAGGCGGCTTCCTCATGGAGGCGGAAGGCCTGCGCATCGTAATCGACCCGTACATGAGCAACAGGCTCTACGAGGTCGGCAAGGACGAGGGCATGAACAGAATGATGCCAAACCCCGTCCCCTACGACAAACTAAACCCCGATCTCGTCTGCTTCACGCACGACCACGCCGACCACTACGACCCCGAGTCGGTGCGCGAGATTATCAAAGTCTATCCGAACTGCAAGTGCCTCGGGCCGACAAGCACGCTCAACCACTTCATAAAAGACGGCTACAACAAGGCGAACTTTACGGTGCTCGACGTCGGGCAGTCCACGAAAGTCGGCAATGTCTCGATAACCGCCGTTCCCGCGTACCACTCCGACCCCCTCGCGGTCGGCTACATCTTTAAGGCGTCGGGCAAGACGGTTTACATCAGCGGCGACACCATCTACTCGCCGACGCTTTCCGCCGACATCAAGAAAGCTGCGGCTTCGCCGATCGATTTGATGTGCATTTGCATAAACGGCAAGCTCGGCAATATGCCGTGGAACGAGGCTGTGAAAGTGGTCTCCGAGGTGCGCCCCAAAACCGCGCTTCCCATTCACTACGGGCTCTTCGCCCGCAATACCGAGGATCCGCGCCCGTTTATGCGCGAAGTCTCGGCGATGGGTGTCGCCACGAAAGAGCCGTCGGTCGAGGGTCAAATTTTCTAAAGAAAAGGAACAACCAAAATGAAAGTAACAGGATTAAAAACTTATATCTGCCACGCGTACCGCACAAACTGGGTGTTTGTCAAGGTGTTCACCGACGAGGGCATAACCGGCGTGGGCGAGGCGACTCTCGAATACAGGGAGCCGACCGTCGTTCAGGCGATTAAAGAGCTGGAAAGGTATCTTGTCGGGCGCGACCCGAACAATATCGAAGAGTTCTGGCACAGGGTCTACCGCGACGCCTACTGGCGCGGCGGAGTGGTGCTCATGAGCGCGCTCTCGGGCGTGGAAATGGCTCTTTGGGACATCAAGGGGAAATCGCTCGGCGTTCCCGTCTATCAGCTTCTCGGCGGCAAGGTGCGCGACAGCATCAAGTGCTACGCCAACGCGTGGTTCGCCGGCGCTAAGAAGCCCGAAGAATTCGCCAAAATGGCGAAGGTCGCGGTCAAGAACGGCTTTAGCGGACTGAAGTGGGACCCGTTCGGCAAGGAATATATGCACATCGCCCCGAAAGAGCTCAAAGAGGCTCTCGACTGCGTCGCCGCCGTCAAGGACGCCGTGGGCGACCAAGTCCACCTCATCATCGAGGGGCATGGGCGCTTCAATATTCCGACGGCGGTTCGCATCGGCAACGCGCTCAAGGAATTCAATATTCTCTGGTTCGAAGAGCCGATTCCCCCGGACGACAAAAAAGGCCTCGCGTGGGTTCGCAGCAAGATCGACACCCCCGTTTCGGGCGGAGAGCGCCTCTACAGCCGCTGGGAATACGCCGACTACCTCCGCATGGAGTGCGCCGACTACTGGCAGCCCGACGTCTCGCACGCGGGCGGCATTTCCGAAGTGCGCAAGATCGCCGCGATGGCGGAGGCGCACCACATCGCGGTTTGCCCCCACAACCCGAGCGGCCCCGTCGCCAACGCCGCGACGCTCCAGCTCGCCGCGTGCATGCCGAACTTCTATCTGCTTGAAACGATGGCGACCGACATTCCCTACCGCAAGGATATCACCACCGAGGAAGTGCGTTTCGAGAATAGCGAAATGTTCATTCCCACCAAGGCGGGCTTGGGGCTGGACATCAACGAAGACGCCATCGCCCAGCACCCCTACGAGTGCCGCAACCTGCGCCACTACGAGGGAACTCTCACCGACATTCGCCCCGCGGGCGAGGAAGTCGGCGGCTACTTCAAAAAGTAGGCTTTTTCAATCGGAGCGGGCGCGGGCGGTTTTGTCCGCGCCCGTTTTTTCGCCAAATTCCAAATTGTTTGTTTGAGTTGTTTCAAAGCGCGCCGGCACCGCCTGCAAAAAAATTACGAAAAATAGGCGGTTAAATTTTCCGACGGATTTTAGGATTTGACTCGCTCCGCCGCGCCGATAGCATCGCGCCAATGAAACTGTTGAAAAAGATTTTGGCATTATGCCTGTTCCCTCTGCTCGCGAACGCCGAAGCCGCGGAAAAGCTTGAAATCCTCGACATCGTAATGCTGTTCGACGCCGATGTCGCCAAGCAGGCGCGGACGCTGAAAAAGATGTCCGCCGACGGCGTCGCCGACATTCACATGGTGTCGTTTTTTCTCGTGGCGGAAGGCAACCCGCCAATCGACAAATTTTCCGAATTCGAGTCGAAATTCAAGCGGCTTCGCTCCGAGGTTTCGGGCGATCCGCGCTGCCGCCTCGGCATTCTGATACAGGCGACGCTCGGGCATGGCTTCCCGCTTGAGACGCCCAACGGCTTCGCGCATTTGGAACCGTTCACAAATACGCAGTGGGAAATCGCCTCGTGCAAGCACACCTCTTGCCCGCTCGACAAAAATTTCAAAAAATACATCTCAAATCTCGTCGGGCGCGCCGCCGCGCTCAATCCCGAAGTACTCATGATAGACGACGATTTCCGCCTTATCGGCTTCCGCGGCGCGTGCATTTGCCCGCTGCACTTGGAGCTCGCGGGAAAAAAATGCGGGCGCAAGCTCGACCGCGCGGCGATGCTAAAGCACTTGGCGGGAAAATCGGAAATCGACAAGCAGGTCTCGCGGGCGGCGTATGAGAGCGTCAGGGAGTCGCTCTTGGA
>Ga0310695_10002453_pt1 | contig 39171 bp, 24 predicted proteins | sample RumenRJG_04DNA_FD_203882 | JGI IMG/M metagenome (GOLD analysis project Ga0310695, IMG submission 203882) | Bovine rumen microbial communities from Lethbridge, Alberta, Canada - RJG_04 (v2) (version 2) | ecosystem: Host-associated > Mammals > Digestive system > Stomach > Rumen | place: Canada...
ACAGGATCGGGAAAGGAAATTAAGACAGTGAGATATTACGGAATCGTCTACAGACCGCCCAGTGAGGCTTACAGCCTGATCGTTCAGGTGACACTGGGCTGCAGCCACAACACCTGCGCCTTCTGTTCCATGTACAAAGAGAAGAATTTTATAATCCGGCAGCTGGGCGACGTGCTTCAGGATTTCGCCGAGTGCAGGCAGATGTACAGTTATGTGGACCGCATTTTCCTGGCTGACGGAGACGCCCTGATCTGCAGGACGGATTATCTGCGCAGAATTCTCGGGTACATACGGACGAATTTCCCGGAATGCCGCAGGGTGACCTGCTACGCCTCGCCGATCAGCCTGCTTCTCAAGTCTGAGGAGGATCTGAGGCTGCTCAGGGAAGAGGGACTCAGCATGGTCTATATGGGGCTGGAATCCGGCTGTGACGATGTACTAAAGAGGATGTGCAAGGGACACACGTCCGCGGAGATCATCGAAGCAGGCCGCAAGGCCCGCCGCTGCGGGCTTGCCCTGTCTGTGACGGCAATCTCCGGACTTGGCGGAAAAGAGTGCATCCGTGAGCACGCCATAGATACGGCACGGGCGCTCTCGGCCATGAACCCCGAATATATAGGAGTTCTGACCCTGCTGATCGAACAGGGGACGCCGCTGGAGACCTGGGTGCGGGAGGGAAGCTTTGTCCTTCCCGATCTGCCCGATATTCTGGAGGAGACGGAGATCCTTGTGAAAAATATCGATTCCCCCGGCAGTGTTTTCCGTATGAACCACGCATCGAATTATCTGGACCTGAGGGGCACCTTCAATGAGGACCGGGAAGAGATGCTGGAAAGAATACATCGTGCCATGGACTCCGGGCGGGGACTGCGTCCGGAATATTATCGCGAGCTCTGATCGGATGATGTACCCGCAGGCGTTTATGGCTGGCCGGACCGGAGAACAGGAGACACAGACAGATGACGCGGAAAAAGTATTTTGCTGCAGTCTGCGGTATAAAAAACAGCGGAAAGACGACTCTGATCGAGGGGATCATAAGGACCCTGACCGGCAGGGGACTGAAGGTGGCTGTGATCAAACACGACGGCCATGATTTTGAGTGTGATATACCTGGCACGGACAGCTGGCGCTTTGCCAAAGCAGGGGCCTGCGGGGTGTCCGTCTATTCAAAAAGCCAGTTTTTTATAAGAAAGATGAGAGAAAACCGCGGACCGGAAGATGTATTTCTGCGCTCATTGACCAAGGCCTTTCCTGAAGCGGATGTTCTTCTGATCGAGGGATGTAAGGACTACCCTTTCAGAAAAATTGAAGTGGTCCGCAGCCCGGTCTCAGATAAGCCTGTTTCCAACCCCGCCGGACTCTTTCTGGTCGTCTCGAATCTGCCGGAGGAAGAGACCGGAGTCCGCACCCTGCCCTTTGAGGAGTTGGACAGGATCGCGGACGCCATCCTGGAGACAGAGGCAGGAGACGGGTTCTCTGAAAAAATGTTTTTTGAAAAAATGATATCTGAAAATGTGAACCCTGAAAAGGCGGTCTGCGAGGATGCGGTCCCCGGGGGTGAGGCACGAATAATAAACAAAATGCCTGCTCAAAAAGCCCTGGACAGGTCAGCAGACTGCTGTGCTGTACTGCTCCGGGGAGGCAGGAGCCGGCGGATGGGCATGGACAAGGCCCTGCTTTCCTGGGAGGGGAAGACTTTCCTGCAGACGATAGCAGACCAGATGGATATTTTTGAAGAAAAGTATCTGTCCGTGGCAGCGGAGCCGGACAAGGCGGCAGGCCCGGAAGTCACGCATTTGGACGGGCTTTTGCAAGGGTGGAAGGTTCTGCCCGACAGGATCCCGGACTGCGGGCCCATGGGAGGAATCTGGACGGCGCTTTCGGCCTGCAGGGCGGAGTGGGCCCTTACTGCTTCCTGCGATATTCCGGCAGTGAGGCAGAGTTTCTTTTTAAAACTGATGGACAGCCGTTCGGAAGATGTGGACATAGTCTGTCCGGTCACATCCGACGGAAGAATGCACATGACATGCGCTCTCTACCGCCGCTCGGCAGCTCCCTTGCTGGAAGCCCGGCTCAGGGAAGGAAATTACCGCATGCGCAGCCTGTTTTCCTGCTGCAGGGTAAAGACGGTTCCGGTTACGGACCCGGAAGAAGAGCGGATGCTGTCAAACATCAATACGCCGGAGGAACTTGACAGAGTCCGCGGGCGGCATGACTGACCGAATTTGCCATTAACCGCCCTTATGGCAGAGGCAGACCGGACAGGATGGTCACTGCTTCCGCGCATGCCCCTCAAAAAGGATATTTGGAACATGGAAATTAAGTAAGACAGGTGCCCGGCACGGAGAGGAAAGAAGATGCTGGAAAAATGTGATTACAGACTGGTGAGGGATATGATGCTGGAGGCAGTATATCCCGTGGATACAGAGACGATCCCCCTGGAAGAAGCGGCGGGACGCGTGCTGGCGCAGGAACTTGTCGCCGCGGAAAATGTGCCTTCTTTTAACCGCTCCCCTTACGACGGGTATGCCTTTCGTGCAGAGGACACAGCCGGAGCTTCGAAGGAGTCCCCTGTAACCCTGAAAATAATCGATTACATTCCCGCAGGTTATGTGCCGCATGCCCGGATCACACAAGGGACGGCCGCCCACCTGATGACCGGCGCTCCTGTTCCGGATGGGGCGGACGCGGTGCTGCCTTTTGAAAAAACCGCCTTTACGGAGACGGAAGTTAGTATTTTTGCCCCTGTCTCTCCCGGAAGCAACGTGATTCTGGCCGGAGAGGATGTACTGAAGGGAACAAAACTGGCGGTCCCCGGCGTCAGGATCGACGCGGGACTTGCGGGAGTACTGGCGGGTCAGGGACAGTTCAGGCCGCTGGTATACAGAAAGCCCCTGATCGGGATCATTTCCACAGGAACCGAGATTGTGGAGGAGACTGAGAATCCGGGTCCCGGAAAGATTTACAATACTAACCGCTACTCTCTGCAGGCGGCCTGCGCCCTGGCCGGATGCCGCAGCATCTATATAGGTACAGCCAGGGACGATGTATCGGCGATCAGCGCCATGATCGGACAGGCGCTGGAAAGCTGCGACGCAGTGATTCTCTCCGGGGGTGTGTCGGTCGGAGACCTGGACTGCACACCTGAGGCCATGGAACAGGCCGGAGTCACTCTCCTGGCCAGGGGAGTCGCTATGAAACCCGGCATGGCAGGTGCTTACGGTATTTTCCGCGCCGACGACAATAAAACCGGAGACAGGTGCGGGGACAAGGACAGGGAAAAAGAAAGACCTGGAACCTGCGGGATTCCGGTGTTCGCCCTCTCCGGAAATCCCACAGCCTGTATGACGGCCTTTTATGCGGTTGCCATGCCGGCTCTTAAAAAAAGGATGGGACTGGCGGAATGCCTGCCGGTTTCTGTGCGTGTGTCCATGGACGCCGATTATCAGAGAAAGAAACAGTCTCTGAGACTGCTCAGAGGGAGAATTGATTTCACGGCATCGACGCAGAAAATCCTGATTCCCGAAAAACAGGGAAATCAGATGCTCAGCAGCCTGGCGGGATGTAATGCCTTTGCAGTGATTCCGGCAGGCCAAAGTGTGCCCGCGGGAGAGACAGCGGAGGCCTTCCTCATGGACTGAGCAAGCGGCAGGCATTCAGCACACGATATGCCGGTAAATACAATATTTTTAAACCTGAGGTGTGAAAGGCGGTCGATCTGCGGTACAGCACCCGGTCAGCACACGATATGCGGGCACACAGTATTCTCGGATACAATATATGTAAACCTGAGGTGTGAAAGGCGGACAATCTGTGATACAATAATTTGACATCACTTTTCAAATATATCCGTTTTTTTCGAGAGGGCAGCGATATGGGAGTTAAAAACGATATTGATATTACGATCGGCGGCAAGACATTTACGCTCAGCGGAGTGGAGAGCGAGGAGTATCTCCGCGAGGTAGCCGCTTACCTGAATACGAAGATCAAAGAGTTCTCGGAGGATTCGTCTTACTGGAGGCTGCCGAACGATCTGCGCAATGTGATGCTGCAGTTCAACCTTGCGGATGACTATTTCAAGGAACACAGCAGGGTGTCGGCTCTGGAAGCCCGGGTTCAGGATCTCGAGGAGCAGGGCAGCCGGTCGGCCAGAGAGATAGAGGAGCTGCGTGCAGCCGCTCAGGAATCAGGGGCCAGGATCAAAACGCTGGAGTCAGATGCCGACGGACTGCGCGATCAGGTAAAGAAGGCCTCGGCTGCGGAAAATTCAGCCTCCAAGCGTTTCGGCGCCGAGAAAGGCCGTGCGGACAGGCTGACAGAAGAACTCGAGGCGCTCCGCCGCAGCAAGGCAGAGGCTGACAAGGCAGTACAGCGCCTGCGCCAGGAGCTTGCTCAGACCAGGGAGTCTCTTCAGAGTGAACTGAATAAGACGAGGACGGATCTGGAACAGAAACTTTCCGCCTCGGAGTCACAGCGGAAGAAGGAGGTTCAGGATCTGGAGAACCTTCGTCAGAAAGAGGCAAGGGAACTTCATGAACAGCGTCAGAGGGAGGTCCAGGGCATCCGGTCCAAACACGAGAAAGAGCTGAAAGAGAGCGCCATGACCAGCGCCAGGACCCTGAAGGAGAGAGAAGAGGCCCTTCAGCGCGAACTCACGGACACCAGAGATCAGCTCACGCGGCAGCTTCAGGAGACAAAGACCGAATCTGCCGGGAGGCAGGAAGCCCTGGAAAAGGCGGAGGAGGAGATCAAAAAGCTTCGTTCCCAGTGCGACATCGCAAAGCTGAACGAGGAGAATACCCGCAAAAAACTGACTGCTCTCCAGGCGGATTTTAAGGACAAGCTGGCTGCTGACACTCTGCAGTACCGTGAGCAGGCCGAACAGGCGAAGCAGGAACTGGAGAAGACACAGGATGAACTCATAAACCTTCAGGAGACGGAAGACAAGCGTCTTCGGGCGGCTGCAAAGGTCCGCGGCACCATGCAGGAACTGATGCAGCAGTACGGACGTTTCGGCCAGTCCCTGGAAGAGGCGGCGGAACAGATGCGCTCGCTGGAAGAATGATCAACGCAAGGGAAAACAAACAGAAAACGCTCTGTAAAAACATTATCTGTACAGTATCGGAAAAACTAAACTAACAGAGCAGAAGACCACAGCAGAAGAGGCCTGAAGTACAGGCCGCAGACAAAAACAGAATAAGTAAAAAGCAGACCTCCTGCAAAAAAACCTGATGGTTTTTGCAGGAGGTCTGTTTTATTGTTGCATTAAATATACTCTGCCGATATTTACCGTACTTGTTTAGATGATATTTTGTTTAGATGATATTTATCGTAAGTATTTTTGATTATATCGAAAGCAATTTCGATATTATTTACTTTTCTTGTTTTTACTGAAATATCTGCATCTGATCAGTCCAGCTTCATATCACCGTCCTTGATCATACCCGCGTTGCGGAAAGGGATCGCAATGATGGGAGTGAGGACAGCGGGGAGGACGATGCAGATCAGGATCAGTCCGATCCAGTCCATTCCGGTGATGCCGGCCTTTGTTCCGGCTGCGATATCATTGATCCAGCCGGTGTAGACGCCGATCTGTCCGACCAGTCCGCAGGTGCCCATGCCGGAGGCGACGGGAGCCCCGTTCATCTGCATGCGGAAGACGCAGGTGGCGATAGGGCCGGTGATGGCCGAGGTGATGATGGGCGGCAGCCAGATAAAAGGATTGCGGACGATATTGCCCATCTGCAGCATGGAGGTTCCGATGCCCTGTGAGACCAGTCCGCCCCACTTATTTTCCCTGAAGGACATGAATGCGAAACCGACCATCTGGGCGCAGCAACCTGCGACCGCAGCTCCGCCCGCAAGTCCCGTGAGTCCCAGCGCGGCGCAGATGGCAGCGGAAGAGATGGGGAGTGTGAGGGCGATTCCGACGACGACGGAAACGATGATGCCCATGAGGAAGGGCTGCTGATTGGTCGCCCACATGATGATGGCTCCGACGCTGGCGGCGGCGGCGCCGATGGCGGGAGCAATGAGTGTGGCGAGGCCCACACCTGTGAGGATCGTCACCAGAGGAGTCACCAGGATATCGACCTTTGTCTCTTTGGAAACAGCTTTGCCGATCTCGGCGGCAATGATCGCGATGATGAGTACCGACAGGGGGCCGCCGGCTCCTCCCAGCTCATTGGCGGCTTTTCCGACAGTGACAAGGGAGAAGAGCACCAGAGGAGGTGCCTGCAGGGCGAAACCGATCGCGACCGCCATCGCGGGGCCGCTCATGGAAGAGGCGTGGGCGCCGACATCGACCAGAGCCTGGATGCCCAGCTGGGTGCCCAGAGTATTGAGGATAGTCCCGATCAGCAGGGAGGCAAAAAGACCCTGAGCCATGGCTCCCAGCGCGTCGATTCCGTAGCGCCGTGCCGAGATCTCAATGTTTTTGCGGCGGAGAAAGCTCTCTTTGTTCTTATTTTCCATTTTCTTTTTGAGGTCCTTTCTGAATTCGTCCAAGCAGACGTCAGCGAGCGTTAACAACTTTCCTGACAGCTGTCTTGTCAGGTGTGCTGTCTGCTCCATTATTCAGTCAGATCACTGTTTTGTCAAGAATAACTACTTTTTATTCACTGTATTTTTACAAATACTGTTCTTACAAATGCTGTTCTTACAAGTCAGGACCGCCGGCTGAGCCGGTGGTCCTGACTTTGGCTGGGATCAAGGGCTCTTTCCATTGGCAGAAGGCCAATTTGGAATGGAAAACGCCTTATTACTGGTTGCGGTGTGACCAGTAACGAATAGTGGGAGACTTTATGCCGCAGCGTTTGAACAATCCGGGAAAACAGTGTATTATAGAAATCGGTAATTATTGATGATTTGACAGCCGGTTTTCTGTTATTTTTCGGTTTTTTCAGGCCTTTCTGAGACGAATATATACTGAAACAATTTTACGGAAAAAACCTTGCGGAAACAGAAACAGCCGCCGGGATGACGGGAGCCGGCATTCGCTGAAAAAAAGAGAAAGGAGAGAAGCGCCGACAGCCTTCTTCAGGATCAGATCAGGATGAGATCAGAATCAGGATCAGATCAGAATCAGGATCAGATCAGAATCAGGATCAGATCAGGATCAGATCAGAATCAGGATAAGATCAGAATCCGGGAAGGAACCTGGCCGGCGCAGTGAAAGATTATGGCAATTCTGGTGACAGGTGGAGCAGGTTTTATCGGGAGCCACACAGTCGTGGAACTGCTCGATGCAGGATACGATGTAGTGATCGCGGACAATCTTTATAATTCGAAAGAGATCGTGATAGACCGCATTGAGAAGATCGCGGGCCGCCGGCCTAAGTTTTATAAACAGGACATCTGCGACAGGGCGGGACTGGAAAAAATATTCGATGAGGAAAAGATCGATTCTGTGATCCATTTCGCGGGTTACAAAGCAGTGGGCGAATCCACCCGTATGCCCATTGAATATTATCGCAACAATCTGGACTCCACCCTGACCCTCTGCGATGTGATGAGAAAGCACGGCTGCAAAAAGATCGTTTTCTCATCCTCAGCGACAGTCTACGGAGATCCCGCCTTTGTGCCGATCACAGAGGAATGCCCCAAGGGCGTTACGACCAACCCCTACGGAGAGACCAAGTCCATGCAGGAGCGTATCCTGACCGATATCTGGCGCGCGGACAATGAGTGGCGCGTCATGCTGCTCCGTTATTTCAATCCCATCGGGGCACACAAGAGCGGCCTGATCGGTGAGGATCCCAAAGGAATCCCCAACAACCTCCTGCCTTACGTCGCCCAGGTTGCTTCCGGCAAGCTGGAAAAGATCCATGTCTTCGGCAACGATTATGACACGCCCGACGGAACCGGCGTGCGCGACTACATCCATGTCGTGGACCTGGCAAAGGGGCATGTCAAGGCCATAGAGGGCATTGAGAGACTGGAGGGCGTGAATATCTTCAACCTGGGCACCGGCACCGGCTACAGTGTGCTGGACATCATCAAGGCCTTCTCTGCCGCCTGCGGGAAAGAGCTTCCTTACGTCATCGATCCCCGCCGTCCCGGCGATATCGCGACCTGCTATTCGGATCCTTCCAGGGCAAAAGAGGTCCTGGGCTGGACAGCGGAAAAGAATCTTCAGGATATGTGCGCCGACGCCTGGCGCTGGCAGTCACTTAATCCCGACGGATTTGTGGAGGAATGATGGGAAAATCGAAGAAGGTGCTCAGACGCGCGGCGGGAGGAATCCTGTTTTTTGTCCTGCTGGCCGTGATGATTCTGCGTCTGGACAGTGCGCTCAAGCTGATCCAGGAGGACAATCTCTGCCCCCGCTACTATAAGTTTCCGAAAAACACTTTTGATGTCACTTTTCTCGGGGCGTCTTTTGTCATGTACGGAATCTATCCCATGGAACTGTATCGGGATTACGGAATTGCCTCTTATAATCTTTCCACGGGAAATCAGACAATGGAGGCCTCCTACTATCTTGCCAAAGAGTCCATTGAGAAAGATCATCCTGCCCTCATCGTCCTGGACACCAATATGGCATGGATCGGTGAGGAGACGCTGGAGTCGCAGTATATTCACTATATCACGGACACAATGCCTTATTTTTCCCGAAACAGGCTGGATATGATCCGGAATCTTTCCGAGAAAGGGGAAGACCTTCTGCCCCTGTATTTTCCGCTGATCGCCTTCCACAGCAGGTGGGAAGAGCTGACTTATGAAGATGCCCTTCCCCAGGCAAAGGAGATGGAGTACGGCTGCAAGGTGACCGGCAGAGTGGACGCCGCGGAGCCCTTTGACGATCCGGAAAACATGGAGATGGGACTTCCGGAAATTTCACGCAAGTACATCGAGAAGACGATCGAACTCTGCAGGGAGAATGATACGCAGCTTTTGATGATCAGCGTGCCGGTCATAGGAAAAAACAAGTTTTTCGGCCAGGGAGGATATAATCTCAGGTGGACCGCCGCCAATGAGGTGGAGAAGCTGGCAAAGGAAAACGGCGTGCCCTGTGTCAATTATTTCAATGAGGGGAAGACCCTGGGCCTTGACGTAAAAACAGATACATATGACGGAGAGCACTTTAACCGCTGGGGGGCTGCAAAGCTCACCGCTGCGCTCGGAGAATATATTCATAAGAATTTTGACATTCCGGACAGGAGAAAAGAGGGAGGCGCTTACAAGACGATTGCCTCGGATCTGGAAAAATATCCTGTTGTCCGCATGAAGGACTCACTGAACAGGGCTCTGTTTCTGCGTGACTATGCGGCCACACTGGCAAGTGACGCAGGAGGGGCAGACGGGGATGCCGTGAGCGACGCCCTCGTGCTGGTCACTCTGCGGGGACCTGTGGACGGTGAGATCCTGACAAAGGAAGACGCGGGACTATTGCAAAAATCCGGCCTGAAACAGAATCTGAGTCAATGGGAGGGCCATTCCTGGATCGCGGTCATCGACGGGGGCAAGGTCGTTTATGAGAGTGCCCCGAAAGAGGATGATTTCGATGACTCTTATGAAGGAGTCTCAGGAAAGCTCAGGTACAAGGTGTCCAGCGGCAGGGTCGATGAGGAGACGGGAAAGATCCGGACCGACGCCTCCATTATGGTCAATGGACTGGAATACACCTCGGAGAACCGGGGCCTTCATTTCGCCGTGTTTGACAAGACGACCGGAGAACTGATGGATTCCTGCTATATCAATATCCACAGCAGGGCTCTGGACTGCACCCACGATAACCACTGACGCGGCGGGAGGTACAAATGGCATTTTTTTCATGGCAGTTTATTCTGTTTCTGACCTGTTCGCTGGTCATTTATTATTTAGTGCCGGGCAGATTCCAGTGGATGGTCCTGCTGGTTTCCAGCACCTGGTATTATCTCAACGGAGGGAGCCTGCGCACCGTCATCTATGTCCTTGTCACCATTGTCACGACCTTCTTGGGCGCTTATTTCATGGACAGGATCCAGAGCAGTGTGGATGCCAGGCTGAAGGGAAAAAAGGCGGACGGAACGGTCGTCAAGCCCACGAGAGAAGAAAAAAAGCAGTATAAGGCAGAGGGTCAGAAACGGAAAAGAAGAATTCTGATCCTGGTGCTTCTGATCAATTTCGGCATCCTGCTGGTCCTCAAGTACGGCAATTTCTTCGCGGTCAATATGAACGGGCTTCTGTCCGGTCTGGGCGCGCGGCAGCGTCTGCCGGAGCTCCGCTTCCTGCTCCCACTTGGCCTGTCTTTCTACACTTTCCAGACCATGGGCTACCTGATCGACGTCTACAGGGGCAAATATGCCGCGGAAAAGAATATTTTCCGCATGGCGCTTTTCACCACATATTTCCCCTCGATCCTGCAGGGACCCATCAACCGCTATGATGATCTGTCCGGGCAGCTCTTTGAACCCCATAAGTTTGATGACATGCGCTTTCGCGAAGGCATTCTGAGAATGTTGTGGGGATTTTTCAAAAAGATGATCATAGCCGAGAGGGCGGTCATCATTGTAAACGAGATCTTTGACGGGTTCGTGCAGCATCGCTACCAGGGCTTTACTCTCGTGTTCGGCATCCTGCTCTACGGAGTCCAGCTCTATGCGGACTTCGCCGGAGGAATGGATATCATCTTCGGTGCCTCCGAAATGTTCGGGATCCGCCTTCGGGAAAACTTCCGCCAGCCCTATATGGCACGGAGTATTTCCGAGTTCTGGCAGAGATGGCACATGTCCCTGGGCAACTGGATGAAGGACTACGTATTTTATCCCATCGCCCTCTCCAGGCCCTTTGCCAAGATGCAGAAAACTCTGAAAAAGAAGGTGAATCCCTATTTCGGAAAGGTCTTCCCTTCTTTCCTGGCCTCTTTTATGGTCTTTATCCTGGTGGGTATCTGGCACGGCGCCAACTGGAAATTTGTCTTTTACGGCATTTACCAGGCAACTTTTGTCTCCACGGAGACATTGTTTGAGAAGCCTTACGCCGATATGCGCAGGTTTTTCCATGTGCGGGAGGAAGCGGCCGGCTGGAAGCTGTTTCAGATGGTCCGGACACTGGCCATCCTGTCCTTCGGCCGCTTTGTAGACGTTGTGCCCAATATGGACGATGTGATCAGGGTCATAAAGGCTGTCTTTTCCAAATTCAACCCCTGGATCTTCTTTGACGGCAGCCTGTACGAGCACGGTGTGAACGAGACCAATTTCAATCTGATGGTCCTGCTGATCATTCTGATGGCCGTTGTGGATGTCATCAATGAGAGAGGAAAGACAGTGCGCGGCGTGATCGCCCGTCAGCAGTTCCCCTTCCGGTGGGCGGTTTACCTCACAGCCATCGCGGCGGTGGCCGTCTTTGGAATGTACGGACCCGGGTTTGATATGGCCAGCTTCATTTATGCTCAGTTCTGACGACTGCGGAATCAGTTCAGAATAATAAGGCATCTTTCTTTAAAGATGCCGGAATCAAAAGGTGGGAGAAGACCTGGCGCCTTATCCGGCTTTTGACCTTTACATCATCAAACATGCGGAATACATATGTGGATTGCCGCGAAAGGCTGAGTGTGACGATATGAGAAATATACTGGAGTATCTTGAGGAGACATGCAGAAGAGTGCCCGACAGGGATGCTTTTATCTGTGAGGGTGACCGCATCTCCTTTTCGGAACTCAGGCAGAGAGCCTTCGAATATGGGATGAAGCTGGCGGAGCGGGCCGGCGGAGTCCGCAACCGGCCGATCTGTGTGATCGGAGAGCGTGAGATCGACGCCCTTGTGTGTATGCTGGGCTGTGTCTACAGCGGCAATTATTACGTGCTGGTCGATGCCTCACTGCCGGACGGCCGCATAGAGGCAATGCTGGAGTCGGTGGATTTTCTGGGTGCGGTCAGCTGCAGCGGGAAGGCTTATCATGTTTCCGGACTGGTCTTCTCCGATGTATATGGAGCCGGCACAGAGGAGGGCGGCTCCGAAGAGACTGGCACATGCAGGCATTATTCTTCCGCGGAGACAGAGGAGATTATAGGTGGAATCATAGAGAACTCTTGCTCTTTTGATCCTCTCTATGGGGTCTTTACATCAGGAACGACAGGGGTTCCCAAGCTGGTCGTCAAGAGCCATGCCTCTATGATCAGCTTTATCGAAGACTTTACGGAGATGTTCGGCATCGATGAGAACGAGGTGCTCGGCAACCAGTTTCCTTTTTATTTTGACGCTTCGACCAAAGATTTGTACTGCTGCCTGAAATGCGGGCTGACTGTCCACATCATCCCCAAACAGTTCTTCTCTTTTCCCCAGCTGCTGCTCAATTATCTGATTGAGAACCGGATCACCACCATTATCTGGGTGCCGTCCGCCCTCTCTCTGGTGGCAAACGGCGACGGACTGGAGACGATCGGGGTTCCTCAAACGGTCAGCAAGGTCTTTTTCGTAGGGGAGCAGATGCCGGTCAGGCAGCTGAATTACTGGAAGAGGCATATGCCTGACACCCGCTTTATCAACATATACGGCTCTACAGAAGTGGCAGGCAACTTTTTGTACTACATCTACGAGGACATGCTGCCTGACGACCAGAGGCTGCCTACTGGCAGGCCTTTCCCAAATACAAAGGTCTTTCTGCTGTCAGAGGACGGACAGCTGATCACGGAAAGCGGAAGAGAAGGGGAAATCTGTGTGGTTGGCGACACGCTCTCGCTGGGTTACTACGGAAATATGGAGATGACCGAAAAGGTTTTCGTGCAGAATCCCCTGGTCGGCTACCGTGAGACCATGTACAGGACCGGGGACATGGCTGTGTACGATGAAAAAGGAAATATCGTGTGGGCAAGCCGGAAGGATTTCCAGATCAAGCATATGGGATACCGGATTGAACTCAGCGAGATTGAGATTACGCTCGGCGCCGTCCCCGGAATAGAGGAGTGCTGCTGTTCCTACGACCCGGATAAAAAGAAAATCCTTTTCTATTACACCGCTGCTTCAGACATGAAGAAGGAGATTGGGAAACAGGTCAGGGCGAAACTGCCCAAGTACATGTTCCCGTCCAAATATATCCGGCTGGACAGCATGCCCCACAACGCAAACGGAAAAATAGACAGGAAAAAACTCGCGCAGCCGGGACAGTAAGACTTCTGAAAATACCGTCCCGAATACCCTCCGGGGAGATGCGTGAATCCTGCTGCCGGGCTGCGGGGAAAGAGAAATTCATGAAAACCACAGCTTCCCTTGCGGGCAGGCAGAATTAATGACCACGAAAAAATGAACAGAAAAAACGGGCTGCCCGAAAGCATCCCGGATGGAGAAAACAACTATGGATGAAAACAGAGCGGAACTGATGGAAATACTGGAAGAGACCAGACCGGAGATTGATTTTGAGACCGAGACAGCGCTGATCGATGATCAGCTGCTGGATTCCTTTGACATTATCTCCATCGTCAGTGAGATCAACGATGCTTTCGACATCAGTATTAATGTCAACGACCTGCTTCCGGAGAATTTCAATTCGGTAGACGCGATCCTTGCCCTGATCAGAAAACTGCAGGAGGAATAAAAAACTGCAGGAGTGATAAAAAACTGCAGTGACAAAAACTGCAGTGACAAAAACTGTCTGATGTGCCGCGGAAGATGCTGCACAATGGGCAGCCCTCATCCGATACGCAAGACTCGCAAGCGAGTCTTGAATCCGGAGATTTGCAGCGCGGGGCAGTTCAAACCCCTGCCGTTCAGCTTTCACTGATCAGTTTTTTCTTGAGGAGGTCAAATTCTTCCTGAGACAGATCTCCCTTGTCCCTGAGTTCCGCAAGCTTCCTGATTTCATCGGCAATACTGACGGAAGAGCTGCTCTCTGCGGGGCTGTGGTCCCCGAAGATATTGGTCTTGACGAAGGCGGAAGAAGCACTGTGCTCCTTGTTTTTCCGGACATAGGGCATGAGCGTCTGCATAGCCCTGCGCATTTTTTCGGTGTCTCTGAGAAAATATGTCACGTGCAGGACTTCTCCGTCACGGGTGGAAAGCTGGACCAGGCCGTTGACCAGACGGGCAGGGGCAGAGACAGAGCGCACATCCGTGATATCCTCGTAGGAATATGTCCTGCGGCCTATGCGGAGACAGTTGTCCAGAAAGACTGCATTTGGCGTTGTATAAGTTCCTTCAATGACAATTTTCATATTGATTCCTTTCGTGCTTAATCGGCCGCAACAGTGACCCATACAGTAGAGTATAGCATAGTGGATGCGTCACAGTAACGGCATTTTTATTCAGTGGAGTAGATAATGGATCGAATATCGGGGATCAGGACCGGTAAGATGTTTTATTTGCCGGATTCTATTTCAAAAGATCTGCTTCTGAACAGATTTTGGGAAGAATATATCAGGATTTTCTTTATCGATATCGAAGAGGATGATTTTTATATTCTCTACGAGAGGGAGGCGGATCCTGTCATTACGGAGCTTGCTCAGAAGGCGGGAAGTTATTCCGAATTCAATCATATGACCAGCAGTGTGTTTCCGGACCCGGAATATGCCTTCTGGCTGGAAGAGGAGGCGGGTCTGCCTCATGTGTCTGAGACGCTGAAAACAAAGGATTTTTATAATTTTGCCTTCCCCACCAGGGAGGATAACAAGTGGATGAGCCTTGAGGTCCGCCTTCTGGAAAAGAGGGGGGACAAGCCTGTCTACGCCATGATCGGCCAGCCCGGGCCGGAGCGCGAAATGAGGGAGGAACCTTTATTTGCGGTTGAAAACGGGATTTTGGCGCAGGTGGCGAAAGTCTATAAGGATACTCCGGAGAACAGGAGTGCCTGGGAATCCCGCTATCTGGATGTCCTGAAAAAAGATGCTGTCGGCCTTTATGAGATCAATTTCACCAGGTATGAGATTCTTTCGGGAAAAACCACCAATCAGGATATGTTCTACACAACTCCCGGTATGGAAATACCCGGTCCGCTGGATGTTCATCTCAGGAGCTGGCGGGAGAGAATCGTGGAGACCGGCGACCGCGAGTATTTTGATTCCATCATGAACCGGCAGAACGTTCTGGACCGCTTTTCCGAGGGGAAGAGCGATTATGATTTTTCCTACCGCATCCTGGACAGAAACGGAAAGCCCTATTATCTGAGGGAGAGCATCCTGCTCACACAGGATGAGAATACCGGTGAAGTGGTCGGTGTCTTTGTCCTGCGCGATATTACCGCGCAGAAGCAGGTCGAAGAGGAGAGTGACCGCAGGAAACGAATGATCTCGGCCCTCTCCCGGGATTATACAACCGCTTTTCTGGTCAATCTGGAATCGGACAGTTACGTGATCTACCGGCGCAACGAAACGGTTATGAGAAAGTATTCTGACTGCTTTGTGCCTTCTTATGCCGATACAGTCGATGCCTTTGTGGAGAAAGGCGTTTTTCACCAGGACCAGGAAAAATTCATACATTTTCTCCGCCCGGATGTTCTTCGCAGAAATATGGAAGGGAAGGAGGTCTTCTCCTTTATCTTCAGAACACAGGGCAGCGGCGGGGCGATTTACCAGCAGGCGAAGATCGTCAGGACCGGAACCCTGGATACACCGCTGAGTGAACTGATCATCGGATTCGCAGATAAGACGGAGGAGAAGCGCAGCGAGGAACAACAGCGGGTCCTTTTGGAAAACGCGCTGGAGCGCGCGACAAACGCAGACAGGGCCAAGAGCATATTTCTGACTAATATGTCCCATGATATACGGACACCTATGAACGCAATTCTGGGATTCACCCATATTGCCATGGGACATCTGGATGAAAAGGAGCGGGTGCTTGACTGCCTGCACAAGATCATAGATTCCAGTGATCATCTGATGAATCTGATCAATAACGTCCTGGATATGAGCAGGATCGAGAGCGGACGGCTGGAGCTGCACGAAGTGAATGCCGACCTGAATGATACCATCACCTATGTGCGCAGCGCGCTTCTTCCACAGATTCGTGAGAAGGAACAGGAATTTGTGGTCTGCGCGGAATCCGTGTGCGGAATGAAATACAGGTTTGACCCTCTGGTTTTCCGCCAGCTCCTTCTGAATCTGCTGGGAAATGCCGTGAAATATACAGGTCCCGGAGGAAAGATCTCGCTGGAGATTGCGGAGGAAGCGCCGGCTCCTGCCGGCTATGCCTCGATTTCAATCAGGGTGCGGGACAATGGGATCGGTATGAGCCGTGATTTTGTCGCGCGTATTTTTGAGCCTTTTGAGAGAGAAAATAATTCCACCCTGAGCCGGGTGCCCGGAAACGGACTCGGCATGGCAATCTGCAAAGGAATCGTGGAGGCCATGGGAGGCACGATCGATATACAGACGGAGCAGGGAAAAGGGACGGAGATCATCATCCATCTCTTCCTGCATCTGCAGGAAAAAGATGACCTGTTACTGCCTTCCGATCTGCTGAGCGGGACGGATTCCGTGGCAGACGCAGGAAGCCGGGGCGCGGATACCGCACCGGACTTCGACAGCTCATACAGGGCGGAGTCCGGGACAGATCCGGCTAAAGAACCGGATAAAGAAGATAAAGAAATAGAGGAAACTGTTCCCGGTCAGATTCCCAAGAAGGGAGAACGGGACCTTTCGGCAAGAGAACTTTTCGTGGAACTGGATCCCCGCGGCAAGAGGATTCTTGTGGTGGAGGACAATGAACTCAATATGGAGATCGCCTGTGAGATACTGCGGGAAGCAGGATTTGAAACTGACTGCGCCGTGAACGGCCGCGAGGCGGTGCGCAAGGTGGCAGTTTCCCGGAAGGGATATTATGACGTGATCCTGATGGATGTGCAGATGCCCGTTATGGACGGCTATGAGGCGACAGCCAGAATCAGGGGAATGCAGGATCTGGATCACGCGGGGATTCCCATCATCGCAATGACAGCGAATGTGTTTGAGGAAGATATGCGCAAATGCCTTGAGGCAGGCATGGATGCCTTTATCGCAAAGCCTGTGGACATACAGACGATCATCCGCACACTCACTCCGGTCCTTCAGGCACATGGAAGGATCAGAGCGCGTCAGAAGTGAGGGTGCGGGCCGCGCTGCAGGCACTGGCATGAACAGAAGTACTCGAAACAACATTTCATGAATAAGAAAGGGTTTGTGATGAAGAGCTTTGTAAAAAAATGGAAAAATCTGCTGATGATTTCTTTCCTTTGCGCGGCTGTGGCTCTGAGCACAGGATGCGGAGGAAAAAGCTCCGGCAGTGTGGAACAGACTGAGCTGCCTGTGGTCGAGGAATCGGTCGAAGAACAGGAAACTCAGGAAAATCAGTCTGCGGACAATACGGAGTATGAGTCCGGGGGGGAGGAAACAAACAACTCATCCGGGGATGAAAGCGGATGGGGAGAAGACGGTTACACAACCGACGGAGAAACATACGGAGATGACACTTACTCAGATGAAAACGAAGGCGAAGAAGAGCAGGACTGGAATGCATCCGATGACGGTGAAGACTACTCCGGAGACGACAGCTATTCTGTAGCCAATGACGATGAAGGCGGGGATACAGACCCGGAAGACAGCGGGTATAATGAGCAGGAGAACGGATCCGGCAGCGGCAATAAAGACCGGGATTACGGAGATGAATATGAGGGAAGCGGCGGAGAGATCAGCGAGAACGGCGTCTACACCACCAAAGAGGACGTTTCACTTTATCTCCACACCTACGGCAGACTCCCCAACAATTTCATGACCAAGAAGGAAGCGAAGAAGCTGGGATGGTCCAGGGGTTCTCTCGAGGAATATGCTCCGGGAATGTGCATTGGAGGAGACTCGTTCGGCAATTATGAGAAAATCCTCCCTAAAGGCAACTACCACGAGTGTGATATCAATACCCTGGGGAAGAATAGCAGAGGAGCGGAAAGACTGGTCTTTTCGGATGACGGCAGGATATACTATACAAATGACCACTACAGGTCATTCACCCTTTTATATGAAAAATAGTAAAGGCCGGACTGTTCTGCGCCGTAGTGTTTAACGCCGGACGTTTTATGGAAGAAATTTTGTGGAAGAATTGAAATTTGAAGAATTGTAGTTTTATAGAAGAAATTTAAAAGAAGTTTTTTAATAGAAGGTTTTATTAATAGAAGGTTTTATTAATAGAAGGTTTTAATAGAAGAATTAAAACAGAAGAATTTTAACAGAAGGCTTTTAATAGAAGAATTAAAACAGAAGAATTTTAACAGAAGGCTTTTAACAGAAGATTTTTATTATAGAAGAAACAGAGGAAAAAACGTTTTTGACAGAAGCAGTTTTCCAACAGGGCGGTCGTTTTCCCGATCAGCCTTATGAGAGGTGATTATGGAAGAATATGTTGTGGACTTTTCCGGTGTAACAGATAAAGAATCCTTTCATGCGTGCCTGAAAAAGTCGCTTCCTCTGCCGGAATGGTATGGGGAAAATCTCGACGCGCTTTATGACTCGTTGACAGAACTGGACGATGCATGTATCTATTTTAAAAACTGCGGGCAGGCAGCAGCAAGCCTCGCCGATTATTATAACAGTTTTTTAAATGTCATTGCGGACGCCCAGATGGAGGTTCAGGGGCTGTTCTGCTTCCTGGAAGACAAGGCCGGGGGAGATGCTCTGAAAAATGCTCTGAATGCTCTTTCCGCAGACGGAGAGGAGGCTTGGGGCATGGACTCCGGAGAGGAGGAAGACGACTTGGGCCGGGACCCCGGAGAGGAGGCTTGGGGCGTGGAATCCGATGAGGATGACGACTTGGACCGGGATCCCGATGAAGAATGAGGAATCCGTAATGAATAAGGAAAAGAGAACTTTGATCATAACAGATATACACGGATGTTATGACGAATGCAGAGCTCTTCTGGAAAAAATGTCTTTCGACGAAGAGACCGACACGCTCATTAACCTGGGGGATACCATTGACAGAGGACCAATGATTTACGAGACATTTCTTTACCTGCGCGGTCTGAAGGAGCGGATGGGTGAAAGATGTATCCTGATCAGAGGCAATCATGAGCAGATGATGCTCGATGCCGTTGAAAACGGCGGCAGGGATAAGGACCTGTGGTACTATAACAGCGGTGAGAAGACGGTCTACGCTTTTCTTCATCATAAGCACAGGATTCAGGAATATCTTGACTGGTATCTTGAAATGCCTTATTATCACGTAACTGACAGCTTCAACTGCGTTCATGCCTGTCTCAAAGATCCCGATCCTCTGAAGAACACGATCGATACGCTGATCTGGGGAAGGGATACGGACTACAGCGGAAAACTGGTTCTGACCGGCCATACGCCCTATAAGGGTCCGCTCTATTTTCTGGGAGAGGATGTCGGAATGATCCGCGAGAATGTCTGGACAGTTCTTCCCCCGACCGGCATGATCGCTCTGGATACAGGCTGTGTCTACGGGTACAGGCTCACGGGAATGATCATACGGGAGAATAATTCCTTTTTAGTTTGTTCAGTTGCATCAGGTGTGAAAAAATGATATGATGCCCCATGCAAAAGGGGGTGGAGTGATAGAATGTCATCAAATACAAAAAAGGAAAAGACAAGCGAGAAGACGAAAGAGATGAGTTCTTCCGTAAAAAAGAAAGTCATCAGGAAGCCGGGTCTGATCCGGAACCTGCACGCGCTCGGAGCTGTGCTCACTCTCGTCCAGGCGATCACAGCGGCTCTTTTTATTTATTTAATGAACGGGACGGGCATGATTCCCTGGAAATATGTCCTGATGACGTTCGGCGGACTGGCGGCGCTGGTCCTGATCGCTGTCCTGCTGGTCAGTATACGCAACCGGACAACGAGAATTATAGCTGTTGTGCTCAGTATTCTTGTGATTTCCGTACAGCTGGTCGGGAGCACTTACCTGTACAAGACGATGAACCTGCTCAAGAGCTCTGAGAATTCTTATAAAGTAGATACGCTGGATGTCGTCATACGCAGCGACGATCCCGCGGAGACGATCAAAGATACTGCAGATTATTCTTTCGGCATCGTTGATGATCTCAGCAAAGATGAAAAGACAGCCCTGCAGCAGAGTCTGACCCGGAAGACCGGCAAGAAAATTGAATTCAGGGAATACAGCACTGCGTCGGAGGCGGTCAAGGCTCTTTTGGTGGACAAGGAAGTAGACGTCATTGTATACCGCGAGGCATATGGCCCGATCCTGGAGGAAGTGGTGGATTCTTTCTCAACCGGTACAAGGGTGATCGATACACATGAAATCCGCACAGAACTGGCTTACGAGTATGTCGAGCCCGGTGAATCCTTTAATCTCCTGATCAGCGGTATCGATGTCAAGGGAGACATCTCCCAGAACAGCCGCAGCGATGTCAATATCATTGTCACTATCAATCCCAAGACGAAAAAGATCCTCATGACCAGCACTCCCCGTGACTTTTATGTGGAGATTCCCGGGGTCACGAACGGGCAGCGCGACAAGCTCACTCATGCAGGTATCTATGGTGAGGATGCCTCGATCAGAACACTTGAGGCGCTGTACGGAATCGACATCACAAATTACGTCCGCGTTAATTTTACGACCCTGATCGATATTGTGGACGCGATCGACGGAGTGGACGTCTGGTCGGATTATGAATTCGAATGCTATACAGACTCCGAGGTCTATATCAACAAGGGCTGGAACCATCTCAACGGGCGTCAGGCCCTGGCGTTCTGCCGTGAGAGGTTCAGCTTCCCCGACGGCGACAACCAGCGAGGCAGGGACCAGGAGGCTGTTCTCAAGGCGATCATAGAAAAGGTGATGTCACCTGCGCTGATCGTAAATGCCAACGCCCTGATCGAAAGCATGCACGGCTCATTCCAGACCGACCTTCCTGAATCAAAGATCGCGGAGCTGATCAACCAGCAGCTGTCGGAGGGAACCGACTGGCTGATCCTGCGGCAGGCAGCCGCCAGCGGCGAGGGCGGTCTGAGATACACTTACTCGGCGGGAATGGCATCCACGACAGAACCGGATTGGTACAGCGTGAAAAAGAACGCAGCGCGTATCATGAGTATACTGGAGGAAGAACCGGACATCGAGTGAGGAGCATAGATCAGAGAATAAAGATCGGAGCAGAATAAAGATCAGAGCATAAAGATCAGCTGAAATGATAAAGATCAGCTGAAATAAAGATAATTTTGCTGCGGCAGGATCCGGCTGGATCCTGCCGCATTTCTTCTTTACTCCGCAATTACCTGCCGCTTAAAACAGTAGTGGGACATACACGAAAAAAAGAAACCCGCATCCGTCTCGCAGGACTCGCGGGCGGGTCCTTGATTTGTACGATACAGCCCATGTAATGTGAAAAAAAAGCCGGCCAGGGCCAGATGTCATTTGACTGATGATCTGTACCGAAGCCGGATTTATGATCCTGATAATAATAAATATGCAGTTTGAAGAGACATCCGATCAATGGATTGGATCACTGCTGAGTGCGCAGGGGACGCAGGGCAGGGGCTCTGCGGCGGCCGCCGATAAATGTAAATTCAAATCTGTACACCAGGATATAGGTGAACAGGAAAAACGCGAACGCGATCACTACATCTGAGAAGGAATGCTGTTTGATAAACATTGTTGACAGAGTGATCAACAGGCCGAGGACAGTGGTGACAGCCCTCCAGAAGCCGCGCACACGTGCGGAGTAAAGCTTTCCGGTATCGGTCTTCCAGTTCCACTGCCACATGGCAGCGACGACAGCCAGACTGTTGAATACGTGAATGCTGGGAGTGAGGTTGGTGGGTGTGTCCGCCAGATACAGCATTCCGACCATCCGGGTGAACACATTGTCCACCGGCATTGTCTCCGGTCTCAGCAGATGGATGTTGGGGAAAACTACTGACACTATGATGAAAACCGTCATTCCGATCGCCAGAACCGTACACAGCTTGTGATAAGCCTCCTCATTGACCATCAGGAGGAAGAGGATGGCGCATGTCACATAAGGGAACCACAGCAGATAAGGAATGACGAAAACCGGAACAAAGGGAATCACATCGTCGACGACTGTGTGGATCACTGTGTAATGAAGCCTGTTCCACTGCTCGATCAGCATAAAGGAAACCATGTAGGCGAGCATGTAGCAGATCATGGGGGTCAGCACCTTGATTTTTTCAGGAGGAAGGATTTCCGGGAGAAACCTCTTTCCTGCAGAAAGGACCCTGCCTGCGCCTGATACTGCTGTATTTGTATTGTTATTTGTATTGCTTTTTTCTACTTTTCTCTTTCTAATAATATATCTGACCATATTGTACCCTCACGGCTGTCTGCCGCAATTAAGTGTGATGAAAGCAGCGTGTTTCTTCGCGCATCCAGCGCACAAAGCGATATTATCGCCAAAAACACCGGTTGGCAAGAGGAAAAACCAATAATTAATAAATATTTCACGTATTTTAAACGCTTTTAAATGAGTTTCACTGTATTTTGAGTATTCTTACGGGCCTTCTGACAGCTCTCTGACAGAGAAATGTCGTTACTGTCCACGCCCCCTCGAAGTGCGTGGACATGTAACGCTGCGCGCGGCGATTCCAATGCGCATATGCGCTGCCGCGCGCCGTACAACTCGAGTTTTGCGCGAAAAAGCCGCGCAAAACACCTCGAATTTCAGGCGGGTCTATACTGTAACGAAATGTCTTATCCATTCAATCGGGAACGGAGACGAAGACAGGGCCGAACCTGCACCCATCCCCTGGAAAACGGAGGCGAAGACGAGGCAGAACCTGCATCCATCCCTTGGAGAACGGAGGCGAAGACGAGGCAGAACCTGCATCCGTCCCCTGGAAAAGGGAGGCGAAGACAAGGCAGAAAGCGGACAAAAATGCCTTTTTCCGGACCGGGAACCGCATGATTTGTAACATATTATCTATAGAGAGTATTATAAAAGCACAATGTTTATGTTTTTTTATACTTGCGAAATGAAATGGTTCTTGCTATATTCTTCATTGTGGCTGTTCAAAACTCTATATTTTGACAGAAATAGTTTTTTAAGGAAAACACATTATCATATATCTATATTCATAAGTTCTAAATCTATAAGTTCTATATCTAAATGTGTGTCAGGAGGAAGTAAATGTATTCGATTGAAGAAGTAAGAAAAGTCGATCCGGAAATCGCCGCCGCGATTGAGCAGGAAGTTCAGCGTCAGAATGATCATATCGAACTGATCGCATCCGAGAACTGGGTCAGCAAAGCGGTCATGGCTGCCATGGGAAGTCCTCTCACAAACAAGTATGCGGAAGGTTATTCCGGCAAGCGCTATTACGGCGGCTGCCAGGTGATCGATGTTGTGGAGACGCTTGCGATCGAGCGCGCCAAGAAGCTTTTCGGCTGCACTTATGCGAACGTACAGCCTCATTCCGGTGCCTCTGCAAATCTTGCGGTCGAGTTTGCTATTCTGAAGCCCGGGGATACTCTGATGGGTATGAACCTCAATCAGGGCGGACACCTCACACACGGCAGCCCCGCGAATATCTCGGGCACATATTACAATATTGTACCTTATGGAGTAGATGAGAACGGTTTCATCGATTATGACGAGCTCAAGAGGATCGCTGTTGAGACAAAGCCCAAAATGATCATCGCAGGTGCTTCCGCATACTGCAGGACCATTGATTTCAAGAAGTTCCGCGAGGCGGCTGATGCCTGTGGAGCAGTCCTGATGGCTGATATCGCTCATATCGCTGGTCTCGTTGTCGCAGGCCTTCATCCGAGCCCCTTCCCCTATGCGGATGTCGTGACGACCACTACCCACAAGACTCTGCGCGGACCCAGAGGCGGCCTGATCCTGGCTATGGAAGAGACTGCCAAGAAATACAACTTCAACAAGTGCGTCTTCCCCGGTACACAGGGCGGCCCGCTTGAGCACGTGATCGCAGCTAAGGCCGTCTGCTTTAAAGAGGCTCTGGATCCTTCTTTCAGGACTTACCAGGAGCAGATCGTCAAAAATGCCGCGGCACTTTGCGCAGGCCTGCAGAAGAGGGATGTGGAGATCGTTTCCGGCGGCACAGACAACCATCTGATGCTGGTGGATCTCACCAAAGAGGACCTGACAGGCAAGGAAGTCGAGAAGTGGCTTGATGAGGCACATATCACAGCCAACAAGAACACAATCCCCAACGAACAGCGCTCTCCTTTTGTGACCAGCGGTATCCGTCTGGGAACACCTGCGGCGACCACCCGCGGTCTGGTTGAGGAAGACATGGACAAGGTAGCCGAGGCAATTGCCCTTGTCATCAAGAACAAAGAAGACGGCATTGAGCCCGCGAAGGCACTCATCGCCGAGATCACAGCCAAATACCCTCTGAACTGACCGGGACTGATCACGGCCGTGCCTGTCACGAACCTGAACTGATCCTACGGTGTACAGACACAGACCTGTTTTGTTCACAGGAAACTCAAAAAGCCGGAACAGAGGACCTATATAGTCAGAATAAAAATAAAGATGTAATAAAGACCAGGCGGCACCGGGCAGAAGGTGCCGCCTTTTTTTGATACAGCCCGTGAAACGTATTTTCCGCTTTATGGCGGACACGGTCCGGCAGGGAGGGAGAGAGGACTCAGGACGGCTTGGCCGCCTCTGCCCTATTGACACGTGCCTGTGCAATATGTTTTTTCGCCTTGCGGCGGACGCCTGCCCTGTAATGTCTTTTAAAGAATACTCGTAGACAATTGTGTGTAAATATCTGAAAAAAGTGACAATTTACATAAAAAACGAAAAATTAATTGACAAATACAGGGCTTCTGGCTATAATATACACATAAAGTACTTCAAGAAAAGGTGACGAGAAGCTCACCGATCATTCTTCAATATCAGTTTAAAGATGTCCGCAGAGACAGGATCCGGATATAAGATCAGTCTCAAAGGACTGGTCAGACGGGAACTGTTCCAAAGAGCAGTTCTGCAGAATCAATTAAAGGCAGCCTTAGCTGACCTGTTGATTCTCAAATTTTTCCGATTCGTCAGCAGACATTCGGATAATTGATCAGGAAGAGGAAAGGAAGGTACATACGCCACCGGAAACAGTTAAGTCACAACTTAAAGCAGTTACAATTGAATATTTTCCGCAATTGAGTACACAATGAGAAGTGATGAATTACAGCATCGGATATTTTGAAGGATAAGGTCACAATCCATTGGGTGCACCGGACGAATAAAAACCCGACATAATCGGATTCGGAAACCGGAAAAGTGCAGGATGGGAACAAGGATGGAACAGTCCTTTTTCGGATCATCACACTGATCAGATAGTAGATGAAGAGGTTGAGAGGTAAGTTTCGAAAGGATAGCTTTCAGTGAGAATTGAACCTGTATCTGGAGAAAGCACAATATGTGCAGCAGGATCTGAAGCGTACATCACAGTACAATCAGTACAAAAGTGAAGAGGAAAGAGAGCGGAGAGCCAGACAAAAAGGAGGATAGTCCATTGGATGGTGTTTTCTGAGGAAGAGTGTTCGTCGCAGTAAGCCCGTTGGAAAAGACGGCAGATGAATACTCTTCCTTGTTTTTGTTTTTTTTATCATATTGGTTGCCATGGGCGAGTGCCCGCAAAATAAAACGGAAGCGGCCGGGGCCGCCTCCGAAATGAAACAGATTAAATTGAGTTTATAAGATTCTGAATGTAAAAGGACTGAGAATGTGAGACTGCCGGCAGGCAGTTTTTTTATTGGTATAGCGGTTGATCTGCAGGTCTGCCCTGCAGCGGATTCCGTGCGGCAGGCCGCCTCTGCACCGGTATCTTTTCTTATCTTTTACCGGAGAAGAGCTTCCTTCTTTTACCGGAAAAAGATATTTTATTCTTACCGGAAAAGATATTTTATTCTTACCGGAAAAGAACTTTAATTTTTACCGGAAAAGAACTTGAGGAGGCCGCGCCTTCTCTTCTTTCCGGAGGAGGTCCTGCGTGCTCTTTCTGTTCTTTTTTTGGATGAGGCGGGCTCTTCAGTGCCGGGCACACATCCGATTGAAGCGTTGTCGCTGTCGATATCCGGCGCGAGCTCCATGGCGGTTCTCTCGGCGGTGATCCGGTCCTGATCCTCTGCTGCGGCATCGCCGGGAGTGCCGGCCAGCTGACCGTTTTTCTTTTTGACCATATTTTTCTGGGCGGTCGCCAGCATCAGCTTGATGCGGTTCAGCTGGTTTACTTCGCTGGCACCGGGATCATAGTCGATCGCGGCGATATTGGCCAGAGGGTATTCCCTGCGGATCGCCTTGATGACGCCCTTGCCGACCACGTGGTTGGGCAGGCAGCCGAAGGGCTGGATGCAGACGATGTTCTCCACACCGTCTTTGATCAGTTCGATCATCTCACCGGTGAGGAACCAGCCCTCGCCGGTCTCGTTTCCGATGGAGACGATCGGCTCGGCATACTCGACCAGCTTGTAAATGCTGGCGGGCGCCTCAAAGTGGACGCTCTTTTCATAAGCTCTGTAAATGGGCTTTAAGGCGGCTTCAATAGCCTTTATACCCAGAGTGCTCTTCTGTGCCGTCTTCTTGCTGGTACCCAGGTGCTCAGCCTTGTAGACCTGATTGTAGAAGCAGTACAGCATGAAGCCCATCAGATCAGGGACAGTGGCTTCAGCTCCCTCCTGCTCAAGCAGGTCGACCAGGTAATTGTTTGCAGCAGGGGCATACTTGACCAGGATCTCGCCGACGATGCCTACACGGGGACGGCGCTCTTCCCGGATCGGGATGGAGTCGAAGTCTTCGATCATCTTAACAGCCAGGCGCTGGACTTTGGGAAGGTTGAGTCCGTTCGTCTTGGTCAGAAAATCGGTGCATATCTGCAGCCATTTCTGATGTTTGGCTTCAACATGGCCTTTTTTGAGTTCATAGGGACGCATGCGGTAGACGCAGCGCATCATGACGTCGCCGAAGACGATGGCGTAGGCGGCACGGGTGATGATCTTGAGGTTTAGTTTGAAGCCCGGATTTTCTTCCAGACCTGACATGTTGACGGAGACTACCGGGATCTGGCCCATGCCCGCCTTGGTGAGTGCGCGGCGGATAAAGCCCACATAGTTGGAAGCCCGGCATCCACCGCCTGTCTGGGTCATCAGGACGGCTGTCCTGTCCAGGTCGTATTTGCCCGAATCCAGAGCCTCCATGATCTGGCCGACCACGAAGAGGGAAGGATAACAGGCGTCGTTGTTGACATATTTGAGTCCGAAGTCGACTGCCCGGCGGTTGTCGTTGGGCAGAACCACGAGATTATAGCCGCAGGCCCGGATCGCCGGCTCCAGAAGCTCGAAGTGGATCGGTGACATCTGAGGGCAGAGGATCGTGTAGTTTTTGCGCATCTCAACGGTGAAAGGCACTTTTTTGATCGCTGTCGAGCGGATTTTCCGCTTTGTATTCTTTTCGTCGCGGATGCGGATGGCGGCGATCAGAGACCGCACCCGGATGCGGGCGCTGCCCAGATTGTTGACTTCATCGATCTTGAGGCAGGTGTAGATCTTGTCGGAGCCCGCCAGAATATCATTGACCTGATCGGTGGTCACGGCATCGATGCCGCAGCCGAAGGAATTGAGCTGGATCATCTCCAGATCGTCCCGCAGGCGGACATAGTTGGCCGCCGCGTACAGGCGCGAATGATACATCCACTGATCCAGGACGGTGATCGGCCTGTCCGGGGTGGAAAGGTGGGAGATGGAATCCTCCGAGAGAACCGCGATACCGTAGGAGGTGATCATCTCAGGGATTCCGTGGTTGATCTCCGGATCGATGTGGTAGGGGCGTCCCGCCAGAACGATTCCCTTGACATGGTTTTCCTCCATGAATTTAAGGACTTCTTCGCCCTTTTTGCGGATATCTATGCGGGACTGCTCAAGCTCCTCCCAGCCGGCCTGGCAGGCGGCGCGGATCTCCTCAGCGGGGATATCGGCGCCGAACTCTCTCTCCATAGCTTCCGTGATGGTGCGGACGCTGGTAAAGGCCATGAAAGGATTGCGGAATTTCACTTTGCCGTCCGTGATCTCCTCCACGTTATTGCGGATGTTTTCCGGATAGGAGGTGACGATCGGGCAGTTGTAGTGGTTGTCCGAAGAGGCAAACTCTGTGCGCTCATAGAAGAGGGAAGGATAGAAAATAAAATCCACCCCTTTTTCGATCAGCCACATGACGTGTCCGTGAGCGATCTTGGCAGGATAGCAGGCGGACTCGCTGGGAATCGACTCTATGCCCATCTCGTAGATCCGGTGTGTCGAGAGCGGCGAGAGAACTACGCGGAAGCCCAGCTTCGCGAAGAAAACAGCCCAGAAGGGATAGTCCTCGTACATGTTCAGGACACGGGGAATACCGACAGTGCCTCTGGGCGCCTGATCCGCGGGAAGCGGACGGTAGCCGAAGATCCTGCCGAGTTTGTATTTGTAGAGGTTGGGCATGTTGTTCTGCGAGGCTTCTTTGCCCAGGCCCCGCTCACAGCGGTTGCCGGAGATGAACAGACGCTCCTGAGCAGGCTCATGCTGCCTGTGGGCTTTATCGGAGGATCTGGATGTTTTTGAAGAAGCAGTTTTTGAAGGTGCTTTGGAGGACTCAACACCGAGAGCCCTTGCGGCCTTCTCCGCGGTCTCGAGAGCAGTGTCTCTGGCTTTTCCGGCTGTCTCGAGAGCAGTGTCCCTGGCTTTTCCGGCGGTCTCGAGGGCAGTGTTCCTGGCGCGCTCAGCAGTCTCGAGAGCAGTGCTTCGGGCCTGGCTGGCTCTTTCCAGCGCAGTCTCCCTGGCGTGTTCCGCCGCCTCACCGATCGGGCTTTCACCTATGGTTTTGGCGGCGCGGCCGGCGGCTCCGCCGATCGTGCTCTCTTCAATAGCCCTGGCGGCGCGCTCCGCAGTCTCGCGGGCGGTAGTTCTGGCATGTTCTGCGGTCTCCAGAGCGGTATCTCTGGCATGTCCCGCGGTCTCGAGGGCGGTAGTTCTGGCATGTCCGGCGGTCTCAAGGGCGGTATCCCTTGCATGTTCTGCCGCTTCTCTGGCTTTTTCCGCTGCCTCACCTACGATCGAACCTTCGATAGCCCTGGCGGCGCGGGAAGAGAGACTGTCGGGATCTTTTTTTGAAGACTTCGGATGCTTTGTTTTTGAGCTCTTTGATGAGCCGGAGGACTCAGCGCCTTCTCCGGTTACGGGAACACGGTCCTCAAAGGCGGATTCTTCGCTGTCACCTCTAAGGAAGTGGTTGATCGTCAGTCTGCAGTTGTTGGTGCAGCGTCCGCAGGTCGTCAGTGTTGTCTCGAACTGCAGGTTTTCAATCTCGTCAAAGGAGAGCATGGTGGTCTTCTGCCTGCCATCGTAGCGCTCGCGGGCGATGAGGGCAGCGCCGAAGGCACCCATGATACCGGCGATATCGGGTCTGGTGACCTGTCCGCCCGAAATTGTCTCCACACTGCGCAGAACGGCGTCGTTGTAGAAGGTTCCGCCCTGGACGACAATATTTTTGCCAAGCTGGGAAGCATCTGACACCTTGATGACCTTGAAGAGGGCATTCTTGATGACAGAATAGGCGAGTCCCGCTGAGATATCCGAGACATCCGCACCCTCTTTCTGGGCCTGCTTGACGCGGGAATTCATAAAGACGGTGCAGCGCGTGCCCAGATCGATCGGGTGTTTGGCGAAGAGGGCCGTCTTTGCGAAATCCTCCACGGAAAAAGCCAGTGATTTGGCAAAAGTCTCAATAAAAGATCCGCAGCCTGAAGAGCAGGCCTCGTTGAGCAGGACATTGTCGACCGCGTGGTTTTTGATGCGGATACATTTCATGTCCTGACCGCCAATATCCAGGATGCAGTCCACTTCGGGGTCGAAGAAGGCCGCGGCATAGTAGTGGGCGATGGTTTCCACTTCGCCCTCGTCCAGCATGAAGGCGGCCTTCAGCAGGGCTTCGCCGTAACCTGTCGAGCAGCTGCGGACGATCTGCGCGTCCGCAGGAAGCAGACGGTGCAGCTCTGTCATCGACGTGATGGCAGTCCTGACGGGGCTGCCGTTATTGTTGCTGTAAAAAGAATAGAGAAGAGAGCCGTCCTCCCCGACCAGGGCAAGCTTGGTGGTGGTGGAGCCGGCATCGATTCCCAGAAAGCATTTTCCGTGATATTGGGACAGGTCCGCTCGCTGCACTCGCGCCTTTTCGTGGCGGCGGCAGAACTCGTCATACTCTTCCTTTGAAGAGAAGAGGGGATCCATACGTCCGATCTCAAACTCCATGTGGAGCTTTCCGGACAGTCTTTCGGCCATTCCCGACAGGGACACGGAAGTGTCTTCCTGCGCGTTCATGGCGCTTCCCATGGCGGCGAACAGATGTGAATTCTCCACATCAATGGTGTGTTCCTCATCGAGCTTCAGTGTGCGCACGAAGGCCTTCTTTAGCTCGGGAAGGAAGTGCAGGGGACCGCCAAGAAAGGCCACATGTCCGCGGATGGGCTTGCCGCAGGCAAGTCCGCTGATAGTCTGGTTGACTACGGCCTGGAAAATGGAGGCGGCAAGATCCTCCCGTGTGGCGCCCTCGTTGATCAGGGGCTGGATGTCGGACTTGGCGAAAACGCCGCAGCGGGCCGCGATCGTGTAGAGCGAGCGGTAGCCGCGGGCAAAGGAATTCAGCCCCGCCGCGTCGGTCTGCAGGAGGCTGGCCATCTGGTCTATAAAAGAGCCTGTGCCGCCGGCACAGATTCCGTTCATGCGCTGTTCGATACTGCCGTTTTCAAAATAGATGATCTTGGCGTCTTCTCCGCCCAGCTCGATCGCGACGTCGGTCTTGGGAGCAATTTTTTCAAGGGCGGTCGATACGGCGACGACTTCCTGAACGAAGGGCACGTGGAGGTGGTTGGCGAGAGTCAGGCCGCCGGAACCGGTTATGACCGGATGCACGGTGACATCGCCGAGCTGCGCCAGGGCATCCTGGACGAGTTCGCGCAGTGTGCCTTGAATATCAGCGTGATGGCGGCGGTAATCGGCAAACATGATTTTGCAGGAAGCATCCAGAACCGCAATCTTTACGGTGGTGGATCCGATATCGATCCCCAGGGTGTAGTCTCTTGAAATCAAATTGGGAGCTCCTTTCAATAGAGTTATCAAACGGGGCAGACCCCGCTTTAAGTTTTATAAACAGAGAAAACAAGCCTGTCCGGCTGCGGCGCGAAAGCGGGCAGCAGAGAGCATGAACAGGTTTGTACATTTGGACTTGCGGAAAATGATAAGGTTATTTCACCGCAGGTTCTGATCCGCCGTACTTACCCGGTCTGTAACTCCCTGTTTTATAGACAGCTGAACACAGCTGTTTTGAGTGTATTCCTGAAACTGTAATTATAATAGAAGGGGCGTGAAAAATCAATCGCAGGCTGCTTGCCTGCGCGCTTCTCAAACGCATACGCCGCAGTTTACAATCTGACTGCCCGATGATAAAATGTTATCTATTCTATTTTTCTGTTTTGAGCGTTTTTTCACTCTTCCACAGCATGCCGGACCACGGCCATCCCTGAATGGGAGAGAGTCCTGATATTTGAGGTTTAAATCCGGGAGGAATATATGAGCAATTTTGAAAAGAGGTTCGGGAAATATGCCGTCAGCAATCTTTCGCTGAAGCTGGTTGTATTATATATAGTCGGATATGTTCTCTATTTTGTACAGCCTGCGATTTTCTCTCTTCTGACACTGGATGCCTCCGCTATTCTCCACGGCCAGATCTGGCGGCTGGTCTCCTGGCTTCTGGTGCCGCCGGATGCAGGCTCCAATTATTTCTTTGTCGCGATCATGCTGTATTTTTATTACAATATCGGCACGTCGCTCGAGAGAGTCTGGGGAGATTATAAATATAATGTCTATGTTTTCCTGGGGATAATCCTGACAGTGGCCAGCGCTTTTTTGTGGACCGGTTTTCTCAGGATCTCGGGACTGTCCGGCACGGACCTGGAGTACGTCTGCCGGCTGGGTGCTTCCTATTTCAGCACCTATTACATAAATATGTGCATTTTCCTGGCCTTTGCCCTGACATTTCCCGAGGCGCAGGTATATTTGTTTTTCATCCTGCCGCTCAAAGTCAAATATCTGGGCTGGATCGATGTGGGCTTCCTTATTCTCAGCATGATTTCCGGGAACAGCGCCGAGCGTTTCGTGATCGCCGCAGCACTGCTGAATGTCGTCCTGCTTTTTATGAGATCCAGAAGCTGGATGAGCTATTCACCCGGGGAGATGATACGGCGCCGTCAATTCCGCAAATCTGTCCAGGAAGGCAGGAAAACCAGTCCTGCGGGCGAACCCGGCGCAATGCACAGATGCGCCATCTGCGGACGCACCGAAAAGGACGGCGATATGCTGGAATTCCGCTATTGTACCAAGTGCGAGGGCGGACTCGAGTATTGCCGTGACCATCTGTTTTCACATGTACATGTCAAAAAAGGCGAAAAACCACATATGATACCGTGACCCGGGCCCGGACCGCTGACGAGCGGCGGGCTGTGCGGCCGGAAAATAGAGGATTATTTTAAATGAATGAAAGGGAAGTGGCTAAAGAGCAGGAGTTTATGAAAACTCTGCAGGAAACCTTGAAACAGGCGCGCAGGAGCGGGGGAGTCATCAGGCGCAGCGAGATCGCGGAGAGATTCGGACCGCTCGAACTGGAACAGGCGCAGCTGGATCAGGTTGAAGCGTATCTGAAGGCGCATAAGATTACTGTCGGCAGTGACAGCACAGACGGCGCAGATGATGAAGATCTTCCGGAAGATGAGAGAGATTTTCTCCAGTCATATAAAGAGATGCTGGAAGAGATACCTGTACTCTCTGATTCTGTACTGGATGCCGTGAAGATTTCAGCTATGGCGGGCGAAGCTTCCGCCCAGAAAGAACTCACGGAACAGATGCTGGGGAAGGTCGTGGAGATTGCGAGATTGTATGCCGGACAGGGAGTGAGCGCCGAGGACCTGATCGGGGCCGGAAACGAAGCTCTTGTGACGGGTGTGACACTCCTGGGCCATCTGGAGGGACCTCAGGAGGTAGAGGGCGAACTGGGCAGACGCATCATGGACAGTATGGAAGACCTGATCTCGGCGATGCTGGATGAGAAAGCCTTTGACCGGGAACTGGAGGACGAGGTCAACCTGGTTGCAGACAAAGCCAAAGAACTTGCGGAGATTCTTGGAAGAAAGGTGACGGCCGAAGAACTGGCGCGGGAAGGAGAAGTGACCCTGGAGCAGATCAACAACGCGGTCAGGATGACCGGAGGGATGATCGGGGATCTGGAAGAAGCCGGAAAGTAATTCCGGACCCGGCTGCCGGGCCAGTGCCTGTAAAGGGCAGCGTCTGTGGCATAAACTTTCATTGACCGCACCCTGAGGTGAGGTTATACTGGAAACAGTTTTGAAGGCAAGTCATCATTGCGAAGAACGAAGAGGAAATACTCCCCGGGGAGCCGGGCTGTCCTGACGCTGTGCCAAAAGCAGGATAGTTCCGGCCGGGAGAGATTTCCTTATTTTTTTGTATAAATATCCGGCTTATATATGAAAAAAATCTCCGCCGGATATTCTGTAAAATAATAAGGGTGTGATTATGTAAATAAGAAGGGCATGATCTATAGGAAAAACAGCTGCCTGAGTTATAAAAAATATCCGACTGAATTTTATGAAAAATATCTTGCGGATGGAGGTGGAGAATGATATACTGACTTACGAACAGACGTTCACAGAAACGGGTGTTCTGAAAACGAATGTTCTGCTTTTGGCTGACGATCCGGCGGGCTGCGCATGGGTGCGCCGGACTTAAAAAGATAAGTATGAATAAACAGCGAGCAAGCGGACGCAAAGACGGATATGCTTGCATATCCGGTCTTGCGGACATTTGCGAGCGCCCACACATGAGTACAGAGCAACGCAAGGCCGCCAAGGCGGCCGAAGCGGGGCGGGGTACGAATGTGTGGAGCATTGCGGGAGCGCCAGAGCGCGGAGCAATGCGTAGTTTATTCATACATGTTTGCGGGCACTCGCCCATGGCCACAAGTATGAAAACCGCGCTGCTGCGCAGATTTCCAAACAGGATGTTTGTGCCTGAGGAACCCTGACATCCCCTGACCGGGGTAAAATATGTTTTTGGCATCAGGAGCCTGTATTGAGGGGCCCGGACGTTCCCTGACAGGAAGGAAGAAATCACCCCTGCGTGATTCTCCCCGCAGATTTGCGCACAAAGCGCTTTGACATGGAGGTAAAGAGTAAAGATGGCTATTGCGAAAGATGACAGACAGAAGGCGCTGGACGCAGCGCTCTCACAGATAGAGAAACAGTTTGGCAAGGGTGCGGTGATGAAACTGGGAGATCCCGCCGCCCAGATGAATGTGGAGACGATTCCCACGGGTTCCCTGAGTCTGGATATCGCACTCGGACTGGGAGGCATCCCCCGCGGCAGGATTATAGAGATCTACGGACCGGAATCTTCCGGTAAAACCACGGTCACTCTGCATATGATCGCCGAGGTGCAGAGACGGGGAGGCATTGCCGGTTTTATCGATGCCGAGCACGCGCTGGATCCCGTATACGCCAAGAATATCGGCGTGGATATTGACAACCTCTATATCTCGCAGCCGGACAGCGGCGAACAGGCTCTGGAGATCACAGAGACTATGGTGCGGTCCGGTGCCATAGACATCGTTGTTGTTGACTCAGTTGCAGCCCTCGTGCCCAAGGCTGAGATTGACGGTGACATGGGAGACTCCCATGTGGGCCTTCACGCGCGTCTGATGTCACAGGCGCTGCGCAAACTCACCGCGGTGATCAGCAAATCCAACTGTTCTGTCGTATTTATCAACCAGCTTCGTGAGAAGGTGGGTATTATGTTCGGAAATCCGGAGGTGACGACCGGCGGACGTGCGCTTAAGTTCTACTCCTCTGTCAGGATGGACGTGAGAAGGATTGAGACTCTGAAGCAGGCGGGGGAGATAATCGGAAACCGGACCAGGGTCAAGATCGTGAAGAACAAGATCGCGCCCCCCTTCAAAGAGGCAGAGTTCGATATTATGTTCGGCAAGGGCATTTCCTATGTCGGAGATGTGCTGGATCTGGCTGCAGCCTGTGACATCGTCAACAAGAGCGGCGCCTGGTATAACTATGAAGGTAACCGCGTGGGACAGGGACGGGAGAACTCCAAGCAGTTTCTGCTGGATCACCCGGAACTTCTCGCCGAGATCGACCGCAGAGTCCGCGAGCACTATAACCTGGATCCCGACGGGGCAAAGATTCCCGCTCCGGCAGCGGAGGACAGTGCTGAGGATAAGGAATGACAAAGACCCGGAGCGGAAACAGCCGCAGGGACAGGGCAGGAGACGTTAATTGAACAGAATTCTCTCAATTGAAAAACTGGACAGATATGGCAGAGTAACAGCTGAGGAACCTGAGAACACAGAGGATGGCGCTGGCTGCAGGCAGGCGGGACCGCGGAGCAGATCCGTGCGTATGAGGGTGACACCGGCTGAGGGCGAGCCGTTCACGATTTCCGGGAGAATGGTCTGTCATTTCAGATTAGAACAGGGCTGTGAGCTGACCGATGATGTTTATGAGGAAATTTTCCGGGCTCTGCGGTCCTCGTGCATGCAGCGCTGCGGCATGCTCCTGGGAAAGAGAGATTATACTCAGAGCCGGCTGCGCACGAAGCTGCAGGAAGCCGGATACCCGTCTTCGGTCATCGGAGAGTGTATCGAAAAGCTGAGAGAGGCGCATTACCTGGATGACCGGCGCTTCGCGCAGAGTTACGTCCGCAGCCACCTGCGGGACCGCAGCCGCCTGCGTATCAGCCATGATCTGAAGGAGCGCGGCATTCCCGAAAATCTTATTGAAGAAGCCTTTGCGGCTGCCGCAGAGGAAATGGATCCGGAGCAGGCTCAGATGGATCAGATCCGCCGCTGGCTTCATAAGAGAGGGTATGATCCCGGGACGGCGGACTATGCATTGAAACAGAAGACCATGATGTCTCTTCACAGGAAGGGCTTTGAAACGGAACTGATCAGGCGTGCCATGGACGAATGATCCGCAATACAGATTACAGTGACTACAGGCCGGTTTGTTTTCTTTTGAAGAACAAACCGGCTTTTTTATGACACGGCCCGCGTAATGTATTTTCCGCCTTGCGGCTGTCTCTACCATATTCTATTGCCGCTGCCGTGTGATTAATTGATCCGGATGCTCCTTCCCGAGGCGGATACGCCCCGGCAGGGAGCTGAGGATATCAGGGCGTCTCTGCTTTGATGATGCCAGTTTAAAGAATTAACAAAATGTAACAAAATATCACGTTACAGTTCAGTCCCGCCTGATTCTTGGGGCGCCTTTTGTGCATTGCTGTTGAGGTGGGCCTTGAAAAACGCCGGTACTTGCTTTTTGCAAGCCCTGGCGAAGCAAAAAGCTTAGTATCCGCTGCGTTTTTCACGGAGCGGGAGCGCCCCACAGAAACAGTGATGCACAAAAGGTGTATTGTTTTCAGCAGGGTCTGAACTGTAACAATATCACCTGCGCTTATTGTTGTACTCTGAACTAATCCTTGACATTGACACACAATAAGATTAAACTTTAAATGTTGTGAGTATGTTCTTTCAGGATTTACGGACTTTGCTGTTGTCTGGGAAGCGGAGGCGTACATTCTGAATGATGTGTACATACAGATTAATTGAATAAGGAGGTGCTCCTGTATGCCGATAGCAGGGATCATTATTGCGGTGATTCTGACTTTGGCTGCAGCAGTTCCCGTCACCTGGTACATCACTTCCGATTACCACAGGAAGCAGGATGAGATCAAGGTAGACAGCGCAAATGCAAAGGCGAGGTCAATCATTGACGAAGCCCTTCGCGAAGCCGAATCCAAAAAGCGTGAAGCCATGCTGGAGATCCGGGAAGAGACATTCAAATCCAAGAATGAACTTGAAAAGGAAATCCAGAACAGACGCAATGAAGTTCAGAAGAATGAGCGGAGAATTCAGCAGAAGGAAGAGCAGATCGACAACAAGGTTGAGCAGCTCGAGCGCAGGGAACAGAATTTAGCGGCTAAGGAAGAGGAACTGCAGAAGATTCAGAAAGAAGTTTCTCAGCTTAATGAGCAGCGCGTACAGGAACTAGAGCGAATTTCAGGCCTTACCTCCGAACAGGCAAAAGAACACCTTTTAAAAATTGTTGAAGATGAAGTGAAACTGGATTCCGCCAGGATGATCAAGGAGATTGAGGCGGAAGCCAAGGAAGAGGCAGATAAGAAGGCGAAGGAGTATGTGGTCAATGCCATTCAGCGCTGTGCGGCAGATCACTGTTCCGAGGCTACGATTTCTGTTGTACAGCTGCCCGGAGATGAGATGAAGGGCAGGATCATCGGTCGTGAAGGACGCAATATCCGTACTCTTGAAACGATGACGGGCGTCGATCTGATCATTGATGATACACCGGAGGCAGTCGTTATTTCTGCCTTCGATCCGATCCGGCGTGAAGTCGCGCGTGTGGCTCTTGAAAAACTGATCGTCGACGGCAGGATCCATCCTGCCAGAATTGAGGAGATGGTCACAAAGTCACAGCGTGAAGTGGAAGCCAGAATCAAAGAGGAGGGTGAGGCTGCCACTCTCGAAGTCGGAGTTCATGGTATTCATCCGGAACTTGTGCGTCTGCTGGGTAAGATGCGTTTCCGCACCAGCTATGGCCAGAATGCTTTGAAGCATTCTATTGAAGTTGCACAGCTGTCCGGACTTCTTGCAAGTGAGCTTGGACTGGATGTTCGTCTTGCCAAACGGGCGGGACTGCTCCATGATATCGGAAAAGCTGTGGACCATGAGATGGAAGGATCTCATGTACAGCTCGGTGCTGAGCTTTGCAGAAAATACAAGGAATCACAGACGGTCATCAATTCCGTGGAAGCGCACCACGGTGATGTTGAGGCGACCAGTCTGATCGCCTGTATCGTACAGGCAGCAGATACGATTTCCGCTGCGCGCCCCGGCGCCAGAAGAGAGACTCTCGAAGCTTATACGACGAGACTGAAACAATTAGAAGAAATCACCAACAGTTTTAAAGGGGTTAGTAATTCTTATGCCATTCAGGCAGGCAGAGAAGTTCGCGTAATGGTAGTTCCTGAGCAGATCAGTGATGCTGATATGGTACTTCTGGCAAGAGAGATTTCCAAGAGGATTGAAGCCGATATGGAATATCCCGGCCAGATTAAGGTTAATTTGATCCGTGAGTCCAGAGTTACGGATTATGCAAAGTGATTGATATTGGATAATTTCAGATAGCCGGTCCGGATTTTCCGGCTATGCGATTGACATAATCTATATGCCGTTTTAATTCGTATGCGGCTGTGATTACACTATGTTGACCACAGATACTGCGGTTTCCTTTGGGAAACCGCAGTTTTTTTCCTTTCTGACACAGCCTTTGCAATGCAGTTTTCACCTCCTTAGCGGACGTGTCCGGCTGGATGAAGAGAGCAGTGGGACTGCTTTTGCCTTCTTAAGTATTCTTATGGAAAAATCCATCATTTATTATTATTTTTTTGTGCAATTCTCCCATAAATAGGTTATAATGAATTGAATCGTTGTTAACTCTATGTGACAAGGCAGGCAGCAAACCGCAGTCTGCAGTCGTATTAGCGAGATATTATCACAGTATCAGGGGGTTACAAATATGAAGAAGATACTTTTTGTGGCATCTGAAGGCGTTCCCTTTATCAAAACCGGCGGTCTTGCGGACGTTGTCGGTTCGCTTCCCAAGGAACTGGACAAAGAATATTATGATGTGAGAGTCATCATGCCCAAGTATTCCTGCATGAAGCAGGAGATGAAGGATAAGATGGAGTATGTCACTCACTTCTATATGGATTTCCATTGGAAGAGCGAGTATGTCGGCGTTCTCCAGGCCGAAGTGGAAGGAATCAAATTCTACTTTATCGACAACGAAGGTTTCTTCACAAGTGACAAGCCTTATACAGATGATCCCCTGTTTGAAATCACACGTTTCGCGTTCTTCTCAAAAGCAGTTCTGTCCGCTCTTCCCGCGATCGATTTCAGACCTGACCTCATCCACTGCCATGACTGGCAGACCGGTCTGGTTCCCGTCTATCTCAAGGAGAGATTTGCCGGCAGTGAGTTCTTCCAGGGTATCAAGTCTGTCATGACGATCCACAATCTGAAGTTCCAGGGTAAGTGGAATGTCCGCGATGTCGAGGACGTCACAGGTCTGTCAGGCTACTATTTCACACCTGACAAGCTGGAAGCATACAAAGATGCCAATCTGCTCAAAGGCGGTATCGTTT
>Ga0310695_10002454_pt1 | contig 39088 bp, 27 predicted proteins | sample RumenRJG_04DNA_FD_203882 | JGI IMG/M metagenome (GOLD analysis project Ga0310695, IMG submission 203882) | Bovine rumen microbial communities from Lethbridge, Alberta, Canada - RJG_04 (v2) (version 2) | ecosystem: Host-associated > Mammals > Digestive system > Stomach > Rumen | place: Canada...
GTTTTTCGATGATGCAAAGGTACGAAAAAAAATCCGATCCTGCAAGTATTTCCCCAATAAATTTCCAGGTTTTTCTCAATTGTTAAAATCAAATCTGCGGAGTAGACAATCTGCTGAGACGTCGACACTCGGTTTAGGTGTATCGACGGGAGAGATGATGGGAGTGATTTGGGAGAGAAATGGGAGAGATGACGGGAGAGATGAAAAACGCAGGATCCCTTTATTTAAAGGGCTCGACGCCATCTGACGGGAGAGATGGCCCACTTTTCGTTAATACTCCGTCGTTATCTGTCAATAATGCAAGCTTAATTTCCAATAACCCAGCCTTATTTGCGCTAAAGCCTATCTTATTTTGCGCCAAATGTTCCCTTACTGAGAAATATTTATTCCCAGCTTGGGAACAATATCTTCCCAGCCTGGGAATAAAACATTCCCTCCGTGGGAAAGTTGTCCGTACATCAAGTGACAATCACTGTTGGTGTGTCGTGGTAGCGGCCAACGACAAGTAGGGTGATTTTGGTGATGTATCGGTAGAGGCCGGAAAGGGTGGTGACAACCATTTCGTAACGTTTGCCGATCTCTAACTGGTCGAGGGTTAGCAAACGGTTGTAGCCCTCGGCTTCTATGGGTTTGAATTCATAGAAGACGCTGTCGGGTATCAGCACTGTCTGTGGGTCGTCAAGGTTGAGTACCGTAGAGAACGTCCCTTCAGCGGTGCTGATGCCTGTGAAGATATAGTGAACATCTTTGCCGCAGTAGGTACGCAACAGCTCGAAACTGGCTCCCAAACGGTCTATGTCGTAAATCATGACGCAATGCAGGCGGGGCCAAAGTTGTGTGACCAGCTGTGTACCGATATGGTGTTCTTCCATGATTTCACGAATCGTGTTGGCCCTGTTTTCGTCCGGACGTAAATAGCGATTGCCTTTTTCAATCTCTTCTGTCAGCCAGGGCCAGTGCTTTTCTATATAGCGCAGCAGTTCGAGCATGTTGTCGTAACGCTCGCAGATGGCTATGGAAATATTTTGCTGTCGGAGGGCGAAGAGCGCTTGCAGATAGAGTGTGTCGCTTTGTTTGGGAGAATTGTCAATATCCACAGGTATGACATAGACTTGGTCGTTGTCAACCTCACGTTTCACCAACAGGCGGCCCAGCAGATTGCCTACTCTGATCCCTGAAGGCAGGCGCTCGAGGCTGTTGTCAACGAGATTGAGTGTCATTCCATTTGTGAGAAAGCCATGTTGGCCTGCGATATAGAATCCGGAACAGAGACTGTAGTCGTAGCCGGCCTGCACGCCCCATCTGGACTGTGGCAGTCGTTTGTAGCCCGATAGCGTAGAGAGGTGTTCCGTCAGATAGGCTGTCAGGACGTTTTTCTCACCGTCGGCAATGCGCTCGATATAGGGCAGATAGTCGTCGTAGGTGGTGAGCGGGATACGCCGTTTGAAATCGTCCAGACTGCGAATGGTTTCGAAGCCATGCTGACGTCCATAGGCGGTCTTGCCGTTCTCGCGCATCATCCTCATCACAAACTCCTCCTGACTGCGCATGGGGTCGTAGGTGATGTCCTCCAGTCTGTTTCTTACTCTCAGACCGTCGGCCCACCGTGCCTCGTTTACTATCTTAATAACCTTCTCGTCCATCCTATTTCAATATGCTATAGTGTACTTTCGTGATTTGTGGAGCCGTATCCATGATTTCACAGGGCTTTGCCTCGCCGTCGATATTGAACGTCAGCGAAGTATGATCTGCCGTTACATCGAGTGAACACGGAGCCCCTTCGATGAGCGGCAGACAACTGTCGCTACCCACTGGGAATCCACAGCAGACGGGAATCTCCAAGTCGTGCAGGTGGGCTATCAGCATCTGCTCGACACTGCCAAACTGCAGGTCGTACTTGATGGAATTGAACGACCCGAAGATGATGCCCTTGACCCGTTCGAAATCCATTTGCAGGCGTAACGTATAGAACAGGCGGTCGATGGCATGCAACGACTCTTCCACTTCTTCGACAAAGAGAATGATGTCCTGTTTTTGGGAGTGGTGATATTTGGTGCCGGTGATAGCCGCATAACTTGACAGATTGCCTCCTATGAGGATGCCTTCTGCATGGCCGCAGCGGTTGTAGGGCTTGCTGGCAATCTTGTATTGCGGCAACGTGCCAAAAAGGATATTCTGTGTGATGGAAGTGGCTGGTTCCTGATTGCTGGCAATCTGGAATGACATAGGACCGTGGACGCACATTACTCCTGCGCCGGCAACGGCATAAAGCAGTGTGGTGATGTCGCCATGACCAATCAGCCATTTCGGATGTTGCTGGTAGTACTCCATCGGAATGCGGTTCAGCAGGTGCAGGGACCCGTAGCCGCCTCGCGAACAGATGATGGCCCTGATGCTGTCGTCTTCGAGTGCCCATAGCATGTCGGAAGCCCGTTCGTCGGCAGTTCCTGAGTAGGCGTCGACATTCAGACTGGTGGTGTGTGGCCCTATCACTGGGCGTAATCCCCAGCTTTTGATGACTTCTGCCGCTTGCAGAATGGCTTCTTCTGGCACCCAATAGGCAGGGGACACAAGAGCCACTTTGTCCCCTGCTTTCAAATAGGGTGGTTGTACAATCTTCTTACCTTGATACATATCTTATTCTCCTCTTTCTAAGTATTGTTTTTAATCCATTGTGTCACGGTCTGCCCAGTGCGCTGTTTGAAGGCATTGGAGAACGTGGTGTAATTACGATAGCCGCTTTGCGCGGACAACTGTTGGGCGGTAACGTTCTGCCCTTTGGCCGCAGCTTCCTGGCAGAGACTGATGAAATGGTCGATGCGCAGACGGTTGATATAGGAATTATACGTTTCACCCCTTGCGGCGAAATAAGCTCCTAGATAGGTGCGGTTAGTGCCTAAGGCAAGGGCCAGCTGTGTCAGCTTCAGGTCGTACTGCAGGTAAAGCTTTGGCGCCTCACAATGCTGTACCAGCAGCGAACCAATCAGTGAGACCTCACGGCTCTCCTCCGTCTCCTCCGTTTCTACGGTTTCCTCCGCTCCCTCCAACTCCTCTGGCAATAATATCTGCAATGTCTCCACGCGCCACACCACGAAAGCGATGATGACCAGCGTCAGCACCTGGGCAAGATACTCAACGGCGAGGGCACCCTCGTTGGTGGTATAAACCACATAAATCAACAGGATGCATGCCAATAGCAGCAGACTCTGCCATAGTTCCTTGTGTTCCAAGTCGGCAAAATTATCGTGCAGCCAACGGCCGTACTTTCTTAGCGCGTGTACATAATATATAATAAAGATGAGGCTGAGTTGCAGACTGTAGCCTTCTACGAACCACTCGAAATAGTCGTAGTGTATGACAATAGCCACGACGGCCACCACGAAGAAGGGGACCATTGCTACGGCTATGGGCCACAACGGTCGGTGACGGTCTTGTAACATGCGGAGCAAGACGCACATCATCAGCGGTACGAAGGTCACGCGGTCGAGTGTGATGGCAACGATGTTGCGAATGAGACGATCGTCCGTCAGCCATATCGTGCCGAGCAGCGCCCACCACACATGGCTCGCGGCTATCGATGCCAGGAATGCTGCCGCCCATTGACGAAGCCCTTTGGGGGATTCCGTTTCGCTGTTCATGGCGTTGCCACTTCTCAGCCAGAGGTACAATCCCGCCAGCACTGCCATCATCGTTGCTCCACCATAAAGCATGATGAAGAAAATGTCGCTTAGTCCTTCGTATTCGTGCATGATGAGCTAGTTTAATCTGCATGCAAAGGTAATAAAATAAATTGGGAAAAAGATGCACGTATTTGGTCTTGCAACCATATTTTGTTATTTTTGAAAGCATTTTTGTAAATTTTGAAACTGTTTTTGTAAATTTTATAGCTGTTTTACTAATTTTGCAACTCTATCTTGATGTCAATGGCATGATGACATTTTGTAACAACATGCTACAAATTTTGGTCAAAAGTTAAGCAAGGCGACACCGAATAATCCTTTTTACTTTACAAAGTGTTATTTTTGTTCAGTTCTATAGTCAAAAAGTCAGCGACTTTGTGATTTTCCTAACTATTTGTTATACCTTTGCAGCAAAATTTTAAAATAGGTAAGATTATGTGTGGAATAGTAGCAATATTGAATGTAAAGGAGCAGACGCATGCGCTGCGCGATAAGGCATTGAAGATGAGTCAGAAAATCCGTCACCGCGGACCGGACTGGAGTGGAATATATTGTGGGGGCTCGGCCATACTCGCCCACGAGCGACTATCGATTGTCGACCCAGAGAGTGGCGGACAGCCTTTGTTCTCGCCTGACAAGAAGCAGGTATTGGCTGTGAACGGCGAGATTTACAATCATCAGGAGATTCGACGCTTGTATGCTGGTCAATATGAGTTTCAGACGGGTTCGGACTGCGAGGTGATACTGGCGTTGTATCGCGAGAAGGGCATCAATTTCCTCGAGGACTTGAGCGGTATCTTTGCCTTTGTGCTTTACGACGAGGAGAAGAATGAATTCCTGATTGCCCGCGACCCCATTGGTGTCATACCTTTATATATAGGTTACGACAGCGACGGTACGGTGTATGTTGCCTCAGAGTTGAAAGCCCTCGAAGGCCAGTGCGAGCGCTACGAGCCGTTCCTGCCCGGTCATTACTATTGGAGTGTCGACCCAGGTCAGAAGTGGTACTATCGTCGCGACTGGATGCAATATGATGCTGTGAAGGATAACCCCGCCAGTGTCGAGGCCATCCATGATGCATTAGAGGATGCCGTAAAGCGGCAGCTGATGTCTGATGTGCCATACGGTGTGCTGCTTTCAGGTGGTTTGGATTCATCCGTGATTTCCGCTATTGCTGAGAAATACTCCGAGATGCGTATCGAGGATGACTCGAAGACGAAGGCTTATTGGCCCCGTCTGCACTCGTTTGCCGTTGGACTGAAGGGTGCGCCCGATTTGGCAAAGGCTAAGCTCGTGGCTGACCATATCGGCACCGTTCACCATGAAATCAACTACACCATTCAGGAGGGTCTCGATGCCATCCGCGACGTCATCTACTTTATCGAGACCTACGACGTCACTACCGTTCGCGCCTCTACGCCGATGTATCTGCTGGCGCGCGTCATCAAGTCGATGGGTATCAAGATGGTGCTTTCGGGTGAGGGTGCCGACGAGATATTCGGTGGTTACCTCTACTTCCACAAGGCGCCAACAGCCAAGGATTTTCACGATGAGACCGTGCGCAAACTCGGCAAACTCTATATGTACGACTGTCTGCGTGCCAACAAGAGTCTGAGCGCTTGGGGCGTCGAAGGTCGCGTGCCGTTCCTTGACAAGGAATTCTTGGATGTTGCTATGCGCACGAACCCAGAGGCAAAGATGTGTCCTGGCTCGACGATGGAAAAGAAGATTGTCCGCGAGGCCTTTGCCGATATGCTTCCTAAGGAAGTCGCCTGGCGACAGAAGGAGCAATTCAGCGATGGTGTGGGCTATTCGTGGATTGACACCCTCAAACAAATGACCTCAGAGGCTGTCAGCGATGAACAGATGGCTCACGCTGCCGAGCGCTTCCCCATCAACCCGCCGAAGAACAAAGAGGAATACTACTATCGCTCGATTTTCGCTGAGCACTTCCCCAGCGACAGCGCCGCCAAGAGTGTGCCGTCGGAGGCCAGCGTGGCTTGTTCTACGGCAATTGCTTTGGAGTGGGATGCAGCCTTTAAGGGAATGAATGACCCCTCTGGCCGTGCGGTCAAAGGGGTCCACGAACATGCGCTATAAAGCGTTTTAGAGCAGATTCATCGTATCGGTGGCAATCATCAACTCCTCGTCGGTAGGAATGACAACGACCTTTACGCGAGAGTCGTCAGCAGAGATGATGGCTTCCTCGCCACGGACATTGTTCTTCGACTCGTCGAACTTGATGCCAAGGAACTCCATATTCTTGCAGACCTCAGAACGCATAGATGTCTGGTTTTCGCCAACACCAGCGGTGAAGACGACTACGTCGAGACCACCCATAGCGGCGGCATAGGCACCGATGTACTTCTTGATGCGGTAGAAATACATGTCCTGAGCCAGCTGAGCACGCTTGTCGCCGCTCTTGGCAGCATTCTCGACGTCGCGCATATCGCTGGAACCACCCGTGAGACCGGCCACACCGCTCTTCTTGTTGAGCAGGTTCGACATGCCGTCAGCATCCAGACCGAGTTTCTTCTCGATGAACGTCACAGCACCACCGTCGATATCGCCGGCACGAGTACCCATGACGAGACCTTCCAGCGGTGTGAGACCCATAGAGGTATCGATGCACTTGCCATCAACGACAGCAGCGATAGAACCGCCATTGCCTATGTGACAGGTCACCATCTTGGTGCCTTCAGCAGGAAGTCCAAGGAACTCTAAGGCACGGGCCGAGACGTAACGGTGAGAGGTGCCGTGGAAACCATAGCGACGGATGCCGTACTTCTCGTAAAGCTCGTAAGGAATGGCATACATAAATGCCTTGGGAGGCATGGTCTGATGGAAGGCGGTATCGAAAACACCCACCTGAGGCAGGCCGGGCATCAACTCCTTCACGGCATTCACACCCTTCAGGTTAGCAGGGTTGTGCAGCGGAGCGAGGTCAGAGCACTTCTCGAACTCTTTCAGCACTTCGTCAGTCAGGATAACCGACTTGTTGAACTTCTCGCCGCCATGCACCATACGGTGACCTACGGCATCAATCTCCTTCAGGTCTTTGATGACACCAATCTCAGGATCTGTCAACAGAGAGAAGATGAACTTCACACCCTCAGTATGCTCAGGGATGTCGTGCATAATCTGCTTCTTCTCACCATTAGCCAGCTTCACCTTCACGAAAGCACCGTCCAAGCCTACACGCTCAGCACCACCACTGGTCATCACACTCTTGTCGTCCATGTTGTACAGGGCGTACTTAATTGACGACGAACCACAGTTTAAAACAAGGATTTTCATATAATTATCAATTTTCAATTATTAATTCTCCATTATTTCTTGGCGTCCATAGCCTGACAAGCGGTGATGGCAATCATGTAATAGATGTCATCGATAGAGCAACCACGAGAGAGGTCGTTAACAGGACGTGCGATACCCTGGAGGACAGGACCAATAGCGATAGCGTCGCCTAAGCGCTGAACCATCTTATAACCAATGTTTCCTACCTCGAGGTTGGGGAATACGAGCACGTTGGCCTTACCAGCGATGTCAGAGCCAGGAGCCTTCTTGGCACCAACAGAGGGAACGAGAGCGGCATCAGCCTGCAACTCACCGTCAATCTTCAGCTCAGGAGCCATCTCCTTGGCCAACTTCGTGGCCTCGATGACCTTGTCGCAAACCTCATGCTTAGCGCTACCCTTGGTAGAGAAGCTGAGCATAGCCACGCGGGGATCCTCGAAACCAGCCACAGCCTTTGCCATCTGAGCGGTGCAGACAGCAATCTGAGCCAGCTGATTGGCATCGGGCATAGGTGTTACGGCCACGTCGGCAATGACGAGCACACCATCTTCACCATACTGCTTCTGCTTCGAGATGAGCAGCAGACCACCGCTGACGCAGGTGATGCCAGGCTGGCACTTGATGATCTGCAGGGCTGGACGTAGGGTGTCGCCAGTAGTTGACAGTGCACCACTAATCTGACCATCGGCACCTTCGGTCTTGATAATCATACAACCCAGATACAATGGGTTCTTGATGAGTTTGCGAGCCTCCTCGATGGTCATACCCTTCGACTTGCGAATCTCAGCTAACTTCTCAGCCAGTTCTTCGCTCTTGTCGTAGTTCTCGGGATCAATGAGGGTTGCCTTGCCAATGTTCTGCAGGCCCTTCTCTTTTGCTAGAGCCTCTACCTTAGCGGGATTACCAATCAGGATGATGTCAGCAAGACCATCAGCCAATGCCTTGTCGGCTGCACACAATGTACGCTCCTCTTCTGCTTCAGGGAGCACGATGCGCTGTTTGTTACTCTGAGCACGCGCTACAATTTGACTTAATAAATCCATAGTTTGTTTTATTTATTTAGTGATACTTTATTTTTTGTTGTGCAAAGATACGAAATAATTTTCAATTTTCAATTATCTATTATCAATTATTAAGCGTTTACGTTTACGCCATTTCCTGCGTGAGGATGCTCTCCAACTTCTCTGCTGACAGTCGGAGCTGGAATTGGCTGTGGATAGCAACGGAGATGCCTCCCGTTTCCTCAGACACGACAATAGCGATGCTGTCACTCTCGTGAGTGATACCCAAGGCAGCACGATGGCGAAGACCGAGTTCCTTGGGAATGTTCAAATCGTGGGAAACGGGCAGGATACAACCTGCAGCCTTGATACGATCGCCGGCAATAATCATAGCACCATCGTGCAGGGGTGAATTCTTAAAGAAGAGGTTTTCTATCAGTCGCTGATTGATGCTGGCATCGAGGCTTTCACCTGTGGCCACAATATCGTCGAGGGGTGTTGTCCGCTGGATGACGATAAGTGCTCCGACCTTCTTTTTGCTCATGCTCATACAGGACATCACAATAGGCATGATGACTTGTTTCAATTTCTGTGGATTCTGTTTTTTCTCGTTTATCGAGAAGAGACGTCGGAAGGTTCTCATACGCTGGTGTGCTCCCAGATTGTAGAGAAACTTACGGATTTCTTCCTGGAACAGCACGACGAGCACAATGACTCCCACGCTAACGAATTTGTCGAGTATAGACCCCAGCAATTTCATCTGCAGCACTTGTGCTACCACCAGCCACAAGACAACAAATACCAGGATGCCCATAAAGACATTCAGCGAGCGTGACTCCTTCATTAGTCGATAGATGTAGTAGAGCAATATAGCGACTAACAGGATGTCGATAATATCTTTGATTCCAAATTCGAAAAACATATGCTATTTGACTATTTATTTACGATTTTAGTGTGGGTTGTGATTTTGTCGCAGCCACTATCTTCACACATTCCACTGCCTCGTGAACGTCGTGCACGCGGAGGATATTGGCACCTTTCAGCAGGGCAATCGTATGGAGTACCGTCGTTCCGTTGAGTGCTTGTTCAGGATTGGTTTGAAGCAGTTTGTAGATCATCGATTTACGTGAGATGCCGACCAGCAGGGGCAGTCGCAGCATTTGCAGACGTTCCATGTGTTGCATCACCTCGTAGTTTTGTTCCAGCGTCTTGCCAAAGCCAAAGCCTGGGTCGATAATGATATCTTTTTGGCCCATGGAACGTAATTGGTCAACGGCCTCGGCACTATCGAGCAGAATGTCGCGGATATTGCTCTTTCTAGACATAAAGATGTAAGGTACGCGCAGTCGGCTGACCATACGGAACATGTTTTCTTGGCTATTAGCTATTAGCAGTTTGCTATTAGCAGGTGCGCCAACGTCGTTGATGATGTCGACGCCAAACTCTTCGACGACGATACGTGCCACCTGAGGACGGAAGGTGTCGACGCTGATGACGGCCTGTGGTGCTTCGCGACGTACCACTGCCAGTGCCCAGCGCAGGCGTTCTGTCTCTTCGGCTTCGCTGACGGGGTCGCTGTCGGGACGTGTAGAACAGGCTCCAACGTCAATCATGGTACCACCTTGCGACAAGATTTCCTCCGTCCTTTTGGCGACATCATGTTCTGTCTGCTTGCGGCTGTCCGCATAGAAGGAGTCGGGCGTCACATTGAGGATTCCCATGACCTGCGGCTCGTTGAGCGACAGCAATCGTCCGTTACAATTCAGCGTATAGTCCATATCGCGTACAAAGGTACAAATTAATCTGCAATTAAACAAGGAAGTGAGCTGATAAAAATCATTGTATCTCCAGTTCTTTGAATTCCACCTCACTGGTATCTATCCTGACAACGTAGGTTCCTGCATTGATTTGAGTGCCTGTAGTGGTGGATAGTATCTTGAATTTGTTGGGTGTCGGAGGGAATGTCACATCACGGTCAACCAATACCGTACGTTTGGAGTCTGTGATGGTCATACGAGCCTTGACGGCATTGCCCGTTGTGTTTTTGTAACGGAAACGGAGAGCGTATTCCTGTCCAAGCCCAGGCTTGATGATAAAAGTAGTACTTCCTTGGCTTTTAGCTTTTAGCTTTTGGCTTTTAGCTTCTGGCTGGTAGGTAGTGGCAGGGCGCACCTCAGTGTCTTGCGGTAACTCTTCCTTGGGTAACTTGGCAATGGTGTCGGTATCGAGTGCGTGCCAAAAGCCTTGCTTCACAGTTTGTTGCGACTCAGTTGCAACAGACGATGAAGAATTACCATCCTTAGCGATGGCGATGGCGCTGATGATAGCTTGGCCAGCCTTAACTTCTGGGAAGGAGATGTGCAAGCGACCATTCTTGGCCTTTGCGGTCACCACACGTTTCATGGAGCCTAGGTATCCTGCCTCTGCCCAAGGGTCGAGGTCGTCGATAACGGTCTCGCCATTGATGGCTATATCAAAGATGCGTAAGCCTTCGTAGTCGTCTTTCTCACCACCATTCTTGCCGTGCCAGGGTTCTGCGAAATAGAGTTCGACACGGTACTTACCATCAGGTAAAGGGAAGTCGTACCATAGGCGATGGCGACCAAAACGGAAATATTGGAAGAGTTCGTCGCTCTTGGTGCCGCGGATGTTCTCCGTAATATGTCTTTGACTGGCTTGCAGCGCATGGACACCCTCGAAGTCCTGTCCCCACGAATGGCTATGAATGGTGTCGTCAGCTTGCCAAAGTTGGCCATATTCATCCGTAAAGGTATCGCCACCACAATTGATTCGATATAGATAATGATATTCTTCAGCGCCTTTTACCAAGTCGTGATTCCTATCGGCGGCGGTGGGAGTGATACTCGAAGGAGAACCATCGGAAACGGTGGTTGCATAGCGGTTGCGGTACATGTAGTAGGCTGACGTGGGTTCCTCCCAGATAGTTGCGAGGCCCTTGTAATTGATAGGACCGATCTTGTCGATGCGACGATAAGCGCCATCAGGTTGGTTACGGCCAGGATTGTCATGTGAAACAAATAACCATTGGAAATGTCCGCAGACGCTATCTTTAGTACTCTCAGCCAAGCGAGCCTTGGTCTCCAGCAGTTTGGTAAAACTCTCTTCGCTATATTTTTCCGGGCCATGTAGGTCAATAGTTCTCCACGCACCGTATTCGCCATTGAGTAGCTGCTCTGGGCGTTTTAGTTCATTGTCGTAGTTCTCCGCAGAGCCGCCATACGTGCCGCTCCAGTTTTGGATAACGTTCCAATCTGTTCCCTCGCCACCATTGCAAGTGGTGATAGCACGTTGGTCACGGCAAGTGGGGTCCAATTGTCGTATGATTGTTGAGCATTCCTCGGCAAACTCCTTGGGCAATACACTCTCGTTTTGCAATCCCCAAAGAATGACGCTTGGGCTATTGCGGCGCTCCTTAATCCAACGAACGAGGAGACGCTTGAAGTTCTCGCGGAACTCAGGCGTATCATACCATATATGAGCAGAGAACTGGCTCCAAAACAGCAGGCCTTGTTCGTCAAGCAACTGCTGATAGAGCAGGTTATGGGGTTGGTGTGCCTCGCGGAAAGCATTGAAACCTGCATTACGAATTTGCTTCACCCTGCTCCGTATCTGTTCTGGAGTAAAAGCGTGACTATTACCCAAGATGTGCTCGTATTCGCAAGTGCCATTGATGAAAACGGGTTGTCCGTTGAGATAGAAGCGGTTGTCGCCATTTTTGCGCAATACAGGCCACGAAATGCTTCGGATGCCAAAAGGCGTTCGTACCTCGTCGAAGGTAACGAGGACTGGTTCGGCGTTGACGTCACCATCCTTATGGTCTGGTCGCTTCAACATCGTCGTGAGAGTATAGAGATATGGATCGTCAAGACACCAGCGGTGAGCATTGTCAATGGGTGACACTTGTCGTATCGTGCGTGTCTCTCCTGGTTCAAGTCGTAACCCCTCCGATAGGCGGAATGCAGTCTTACCATTGGCAAAGGCGAACTTGTTGACCACTTCAAGTGTCTGCGGATTGGAGGTGTGGTTTTTGACCTCTGTCTCGATAAATATGGAATCGCAGGTGGAATTATTCCAGATGTGAACGCCAAAGGGTTCGATACGTACGGCATCTGTCTCAATAAGCAAAACGGGACGGAAGATACCAAAGGGTTGCGAACCTTCAGAGAAACCCCACTCCGACGAACAACCACCACAAACCCATGGTGAAGCCGTCTGCATGGCAGGATGGTCGACGAGGACCTTCAGATGATTGTTGCCGTTTCGCAACGCATCAGTCACATCAAGTGTCCATACCGTACGTCCCACGAGTTCTTTGGGATATTGATGGCCGTTGAGGGTGACGGTGGCATAAGTGCCGACGCCCTCGAACTGTAGGAAGTAGCGCTTGCCTTCATGCTTCTCTGTAGTAAATACCTTATTATATATAGCACTTCCGTGCAGATTGCCGTGGCGTAGCTGTAGGTAGCCGTAATAGTCGTCGAAGTTATGAGGGAGGTTAATGCTCACGACGGAATCGTGAGCCACACTGCAATGAGCCGTCCAACCATCGTTGAGGCTGATGATATTGCGACGGCCTTTGCGTTCAGGGGCAGGAAAACGGACTTCAGAGCGGCCCATAGGTACGCTGGTGGCAACAGCGATGCCTCGTTGCTGGTCGTTGTTAACGGCACAGTAGAAATGGTAAACAACGCCATCGTGTTTCACTACATACGACTTGTGGGCAAACATCTCGTCATAAGGCTTCGAAGGAATGATAAGGTCTTCACCATCCCATGTCTGCCAGTGGATGAGGTCACGAGAGACAGCAAAGGTATTGAAGGCATTATACTTACGGCTTGGGTCATAGGCCTTGAAGTAGAACATCACATATAGAGGTGAGGGGTGAGAGGTGAGAGATGAGTCCATGCGGACTATTTGAGCATCACCAGTGATGATACCACCTACTTCGTTGGCAAAAACGGGATTGCCATCATAGCGCTTCCATTTTTTCAGGTCATTCGAAAGGGCGATGCCAATGCGTTCAGCTTTTAAATTGTTCTTAGGGTTGATGCCGCCGGCATTATAGAACATCACAAAGCGTTTACCCAATGTCTTGGCAGGATCGTCATAGATGGTACTCTTATATTGCACCAATTTTTCCCACCACTGCGCGTCCTTATCGTTAATGCTGAGCAAGGGCTTATTGGCACTCTGCCATTCGTGGGCTTTCGTAATGTCTGCATCCGTCCATGCCATACCAATATTCAGCGGTTCTCGTACAGCCTCATAGCCCGTACCATGTCCACCGATGTAGGTCATCCAATGCTTATTCTTGTATTTTGAAATACCATAGTTCCCTCCCCATGTCCAATCAATAAGGGCTGGGAATCCGCCGCGCTGATTCATATCCCAACCGTCGTCTTTATAGCTTAAGATACGTCCCTTCGTTGTCCAATGTAGCAGGTCGTCACTTTCTGCCAGCCATGTCTCATAACCGCGTCCGTCCGTGCCGTCCTTGCCGTTATAGACCACGTAAGTCATTAGCCATTTATCTCCAACGCGGAAGACCGTCGGACAATCTATTTTGTGATAGTTGTCCGTAGGAGCAACTACCATCCCATATTTATAGGGTGTGCGCACCTCGTGATAGATACGCTGCATCTCCTCCTGAGAAATCTGCTGACCATAGACGCTGAGTGTCAACAGCATCCATAAGAATAATATACCTTTTCTCATACCTTTACTTTTGGAACAGCCAGTCTACTTCGCTTGACGGACCATTGAGTCCACAGTCACGAGGCTTGATATTATCGCTGGTAAAGCCCGCAACAATTAGGATTCCCTTCGGCAATCGTAGTGTATGTTGACCGGCAGGCAGTGAGTAGGTGTGGATATTTACCTTCGGCATCTGTACGATGCTGATAGCATTGGTGAGGATAGGTTCAGCCTGACCGTATTCATTACCCGTTGCGTCAATTTCCAACTTAGGAGCCTTGGCCCACTTGGGATCGTCATCCTTAAAGAGACCAACGAGCACTTTGACAGGTTTGTCGCATTCAAACTCGATTGTGGTACCCACAATACGTGTACTATCGCGGTTCAATACCAGTGCCTGCAAACCGACTAATTCTGGCGCCAGACTGTCGATGGGCGTATCTGGACGCTTCTCAAAAAGAACGGCACCTTTCTTCAGCGTGACGGTAGTACTACTATATTTCACATCCGCAGGTTTCAGAGGATTGATAATAACATCCGTTTGCGCAATGGGGTGCTTCAACTTTTCGATGTTTTCCTTAAACGCATCGAGTTCTTCTTGATAGACCTTAGCCAGTTCGCTCCACGTCTTCATTTTGCCTCCGTCGCCACCAACAGGAATACGACGTTGTGCCGTCTGCATGGAGTTAGCATAGAGATACCACTGGTCAGTTATGCGACTGAGGTCATACCAGATGCTGAGGCTCTGTTCTAACCACTTCTCTGCAGTCTCCAAATGGCTGATATCCTTCGTCCATTTATACCGTAGCACTTCGGCGGCGGCACGCACTTTTAATTGGAAGGCTTTGGCAAATGAAGCATAGCACAGGAAGTCATTCCATACGCGCTCGAATTCATCAGCATGACGTGTCGGTTTCGTGGCGATAGCGCCAATCTCTATTAAGGCTCGGTCACCATGGTTTACGCACTGGTCAACGATATCGAATGGCAGTTCACCTACATGGGGCTGTCCTTTATATTCCTTCTCTATATATTCGATAAGCTTCTCACCTTGAGGACCACAACTCTCATAGAAGCCGGGATATATGGTGTACTTATAGGGATTGACCAGTTCGCCCATTGTCATGCCAAGGAGCAACGTCTGACGGTTACCCTCAGTAATGCCGAAGCGACGTAGCAGTTTAGGAGCGATCTCACCAGCTTCATCATAAGCATTGAGCAGATGGCCGGCGGCAATAGTGTCTATACCATAATATTCTGCCAATTCCCTCTTCCAATAGGTCTTGTCGTTGTCACGTTGCTCGTTCCATGCGTAGCGCCCCCAAGCTTGATACCACATCCAGTCGCGATCTAATTGCTTCAGACGCTCACCATTGGGAAGTTTATCAGCCGTATAGGGCCAGTCCCAATAGGATGCTTGGGGATAGAGATGTAGGCCTTTTGAGTGGTGCACACGATGCATGGCCTGAACGGTTTTCTGGATGAACGCAGGTGATGACCAGCGCCAAGGTTCGAGATTGGCAAGGATATGTACGTTATCGATATGCACAGGAGCAGCTGCAGCCAATTGCCGATGTGTCTCACCCCAAGGTCCACCAGGCTCGTAGGTTGTCAACGATTCGCCTGTATATTTCGACATGGTGTAGATGTTGGGATAGAGGGGCAACGATTCCTTCAGTACCAGTGGCCCATCCGTATCGTGCGAACGCAGCACTACAGGAGGAATATCCGTACGACCGCTGGCCTTCAGTCCATCCTTGATGCCAGGGATGATGGTTTCCTTCATCCATGTGACGTCATCGTCGATGGTAGCCATTGCCTCGCCGAGACAAACAAGGAGGCCAACATTAGGATATTTCTCGATGAAAGCAGCGATGCTTTTGCGAGTATAATCGGCGATGAGTGGCGTGATGGGACGATGACGATCTTGCGTCTTCAGTCCGTAGTGGTCAGCGAAAGGCTTGCTCAAGATAATATTATAGAACATCTGGATGACCCAGATGCCGCGACGGTCGGCCTCGTGTGTTAGAAACGAAAAGATTTCCTCGTTTTTCTTGAACGTTTCTTCGTCTACCTCTAATGCAAAGGGATAGTCCTTCAGTTTTACCAACGATGCAAAGGGATGACCATTCCACAGATACAACGAGTTCATCTTATTCTCGACCATCATATCGAGGTATTTTATCCATTCCTCCTTATCGTAAAACCAAGGGAAGTTTTCTGGAGTATAAGGATACTCATAGACGGCATGACCAGGCAGATAAACAGTCTTCTGCAGCCCGATACACGTGCCACGCATGACCATCTGCGGACTCTCATCGACGAAGAGCCCTTTATCCTGACGTATGCGCTCTGCCAGTTCTACGCAACCATAGATAACACCACTCGGATCGTTACCAATAACGCTGATTTTCTGGCGATTTCGGGAAATCTGGTATCCCTCGGCCTTGCCGCTATTCTTACACAACAATGCAATCTGATAGTCACCTTTCTTCTGGACAATGGTATAACCCATCGCCGTCAGTTTCTTCTGCAAATATTCTTTAGCGTATTGCTCGCGAGCCGTTGTCTTTTTGCCCGTCACCACACTGACCTTCTGAGCCACAACGGTAAGCACCATGCAAACCAATAATCCTATGAATGCTAATCTCTTTATCATCATCACCTTATTATATATAAAAAAGACTGATGACACCGCTAAATGTCATCAGTCCTTAGGTGTTTCGCGCGTCAAACAATTAACGCTTGACTTGCGTTATTCGTTTACCACTTTCTGGATGGTGCCGTCAGCATTATAGAACAGACGCTGAACCTTCAGTGAGCGCAGGTGTGTGATATCGTTGCTGGGTACACAGTCGTGATAGCACAGATACCACTGACCCTTATACTCTACGATAGAGTGGTGGGTTGTCCAACCAACGACGGGGTCAAGAATGACACCCTGATAGCGGAATGGTCCGTAGGGGTTGTCACCAATGGCATAACAAAGGAAGTGGCTGTCACCAGTGGAGTAGGAGAAGTAGTACTTACCATTGTATTTGTGCATCCATGAGGCCTCAAAGAAGCGGTGGGGGTCGCCTGCCTTCATAGGCTCACCATCCTTGTCGAGTACGACAACGGCACGAGGAGCCTCTGCAAACTGCTGTACATCATCGCTCATGCGAACGACGCAGCTGTTGATAGCGGGGCTGTCGGCCTGTGTGAAGAGTTCACCCTTATGGTCAGGAGCAGCGCCGAGGTCGATGAGTCCGTTCTGGTCGCCATACTTGCCGAAAACAGGTGCCAAGCCATTGGGCAGTGGGCGCCACCACTGCAGCTGTCCACCCCACAGTCCACCGAAGTAGGTATAGATCTTGCCATCATCGTCCTTAAAAACGCAGGGATCGATAGAGAATGATCCACGAATGGGCTTGTCCATAGGCTTGAATGGACCTTCGGGCTTGTCAGCAACAGCTACACCCAGACGGAATACACCATCGTAAGCTTTGGCAGAGAAGATGAGGTAATACTTGCCGTCCTTCTCAACACAGTCGTTGTCCCACATCTGCTTCTCAGCCCAGGGCACGTCTTTCACGTCAAGGATCACTCCATGATCGGTGACCTCGCCATTCTCAATGTCGTCCCATGAGAGTACGTGATAGTCTTTCATCTGGAAGTGTCCGCCATCGTCGTCGAAACACTCACCTGCATCCCAGTCGTGTGAGGGATAGATGTAGAAACGTCCGTTAAATACATTGGCTGAGGGGTCAGCCATATAGTCGCTTGGGAAAAGATAACGTGGTAATTTTGCCATAATAGTAATTATTTGTATAGTTTGATAATGTCGTTGATAATAGGTTTTGCCTGATACTGGCGGTCAAAAAGCAAAGGATAGTTGGTACGTCCCTTGATAGGCCAGCCATTGAGCCAAGAGTTGTCGTCACAGACACCCCACAAAGTGATGCGACCAATCTGTGCGCGATGCTTGTAGTAGATTTTGAACAGATCCAACCATCGCTTGTCGAGTTCTTTCTGCTTATCGGCAGGCAGACCATTGACATAGGGATTGTACTTCTGCTGTAGCTCAAAGTTCTGGGTGATATCAGCGCCACCAAAGTCTTCTGGGTTGGGTAGCACATTGATATCGAGCTCAGTAATCAGTACTTTCACACCACAGGCAGCAAAGGCATCGATGCTCTTCTCATATTCATCGAGGTTAGGATAGTCCAGACCGTTGTGGCTCTGCATACCTACACCATCGATGCGCAGCCCCTTGGCCTTTAGGTTCTTGACGAGACGGCAGACGGCCTCACGCTTCTTCTCACCCGACATCGAATAGTCGTTATAGTAGAGTTCTGCGTTTGGGTCAGCCTCATGAGCTGCATGGAAAGCAATCTCGATGAACTCTTCACCTAATAAGTTATAGTACTTTGACTTTCGGAACGAACCGTCATCCTCGATAGCCTCGTTGACAACATCCCAACCGAATACCTGTCCCTTGAAGTGACCAACTACGGTCTTGATGTGCTTGATAAGACGCTCTTTCAAAACCTCTTTAGATACAGGACTGGCAGCATAACCATTGGTAAACCACCAGTCAGGAGCCTGTGAATGCCATACCAAGCAGTGTCCGTTTACCTTCAGCCCCAACTGACGGGCGTAATTGACGAACTTGTCGGCAACACGGAAGTCGAAGATACCTTCAGCCGGTGCCAACACCTCTGGTTTCATACAGTTTTCTGCTACCACGCAGTTGAAGTGCTTCGCCAGTACGGCATCAGCTGCGGGCACCTGTCCGTCGCTCTGCCACTGGTTGACAGCAGCACCGATGAGGCAGTATTTGCCAATGGCATCTTTGAGACCTTGTGCCGACGCTGTACTCAGCGTAGCGATGGCCATTGCGGATAGGAGGAATCTTTTCATAGTCTTATTTGTTGCGCTCTTCAATTTTCTTATTGATATCATCGATGACCTCATCAGTCAGTTCATAGCGGCTGATGATGAACATGGCCAAAGCCAGCAATATAGCAGGGATTACGCAAACGAGCCACAGGATACCCTCTTCGGCAAAGGGGGTCTGGTCGATTTCTGCGCTGTTATAACCCACATAGGCCAATACAGCAGGACCGACAATGCTGCCAAATGTCATACCTGCTTTGAAGAACAAACCTGTCAGGGCATTAACGATACCAGAGATGCGACGACCAGTAGTGTATTCACCATAAGAGATAACCTCTGGAACCAGTGCCCACATGTAACCAGTAGCCACAATGACACCTGTGCTCTTAATGAACTGTGCTACATAAATCATCATCATGCTGGGTTGATCCATCTTAGAGATGAAATAGAGCATACCCATACCAACAATGGCTGCACCTAGGAAAAGATAGAACATATTCTTCTTGCCGACCATGCGCTTGAACCAAGGAACAAGAGGCATAAACAGAAAAGCTGGAGCAGAACCTAAAGCCATGAAAATAGACAACTGCTGAGCAGAGCCGTGCAGATTGCTATTCATAAAGTATGCACCAGCGGCATTACCTACTGACATCATGGCGAAAGCGGTGATGAAGAAGAAGGCGAGGACACGTAAGGGACGGTTGCGGAGAAATTCCATCCACAGGTCGCTGACCTTAACATCTTCAGTGGCTTTAGCGTCCATCACCACGCGCTCTTTACACTGTGAGAAACAGAATGCGAGCAGGCAGAAACCTACAATGGCGTAAATGGTCATGGTGGTGAACCATGCTGAAGGATCCTTTGGCAGGCTGTCTGATGGCGCACCAGCAATCAGGGCGATGAACAGGGGCAGGCCAGAGTTGACTGCCAGACCACCGAGGTTGGCCATGAACATACGTACTGACGTAAGGATGGTAATTTCGTTGGTGTCGCGAGTCAGTGAAGAATTCAACGCTCCGTACGGCACATTAATAAACGTATAGAGCAACTGCATGGAAATATAGGTTACATACGCATATATCAGCGATGGAGCAAAACCATTGTAGAAACAAAGAATGGCAAAACCTGAAAGAGGAATACCCACATACAGCAGATACGAGCGGTATTTTCCGTATCGTGGATTGCTCTTGTCGATGAGGGTACCCACAATGGGATCCCAGATCACATTAGCCACATTACCTACCAAAAACATTACAGCCACAGCGGAGGGCGTAAGTCCGTAGATATCGGTGTAAAAAAACAGCAGATAAGTGCAAATTACCTGAAAGATAAGATTCTGAGCCAGGTCGCCAGAGCCAAATCCTATGCGCTGCAACCAGCTGAGTTTGTAGAAGCCTTTTGCTCCTTGATTTTCGTTAGGTGTCATATTGATTGATAGATTTTAATTAATTCTGTGTGCAAAGATAGTAAATAACGCTGAAATCGACATTTTTGTGTGTAACAAAAAGTATAGTTTTTTGTTGCATGCATCAAAAAATTGCTCTTATTTGATAGTTTATTCACTTATTTTTATTACATTTGCACAAAACTATCGAACAATGAAAAGGCAAATCTTATTCTTATTTTTGGCAGTGTCGGGTATGATATCCGCAGAGGCCAAAGTGCAACTTCCGCAACTGTTTCAGTCTGGCATGGTTCTTCAGCGTAACAAGCCCATTCCTGTATGGGGGAAGGCTGATCCACAGGAAAAAGTAGTTATTAGCTGGAATAAACATCAGTATGAAACGGTTGCTGATGAAACGGGGCGTTGGCACATCGATTTGCCCAAGATGAAGGCTGGCGGTCCCTATACGATGACAGTGGCAGATATTGTGCTGACAGACGTGCTGGTGGGTGACGTATGGCTTTGCTCCGGACAGTCGAACATAGATGTTACCATTGAACGTGTATATCCACAATATACCGATGAAATCGACCATTTTGATAATAATAAGGTGCGCGTCTTCCGTGTTCAGAACGAGACAAATACACATGGTGTTCAGGACGACATCCGTCCAACCAATATTAATTGGAAACCAGTGACTAAGCAAAATGTCTGGTTTTTTTCTGCTGTTGGCACATTTTTGGGTCTACGTATGCAACAACAGACAGGAGTTCCTCAGGGCATTATTGTCAATAGCTGGGGGGGTACGCCCATTGAGGCATGGATTTCTGCAGACTCACTACAAAGCGACTATTCCTTGCAGGTGGAGAAGACTAGACTCTATGACAATCCTGATTTTATCAAGGCGCAGCAACAGGCCAATGGTTTGGCTGACCGACAGTGGAACAAATTGCTGGACGAGCGCGATCCTGGCATCAGCGGACATTTTACCGCTTTGGACTATGACGACACCTCATGGGACATTATCCAGCAGGAAGATTGGCGTTGGCGAGGAGTGGGTACAGTATGGCTTCGCCAGCATGTTCAGATTGACAAGGCTCATGCCGGACAGCCCGCACGATTGCTCTTAGGAACCTTATTTGATGCTGATATTACCTTTGTCAATGGTCAGCAAGTGGGTCGAACGTACTACCAGTATCCTCCTCGTCGTTATGATATTCCTGAGGGATTACTCCGTGAGGGTGATAATGTTATCACCATCCGTTTTATTAATAAATATGGTATGGCACATTTCATTCCTCAGAAACCTTATATGCTTTGCTTCGGTCCTGACCGCATGAGTCAAAACCCTATGCCAAAGGATGTTATTCCCTTGGCTTCTCAGTGGTTGCATCATGCTGGTGCCGACATGCCATCATGCCCCAGCGGTGATGTCAGCCTGCAGAACCTGCCTACTACGCTTTACAATGCCGTTGTCCATCCTTTGGCACCCTACGCCATTAGCGGTGTGGTATGGTATCAAGGCGAGTCGAATACAGGCAATCCGAAACCATATGCAGACTACTTGAGAAAACTCATGGGTGGCTGGCGTGCTCTTTGGCAAGAGCCTGCATTGCCATTCTGTATCGTACAATTAGCTAACCACGACGGTCGTCAGCAGGCAGGATTTCCTTCACCCATAGTGCCACAGAATGCTCCTGTTAACAGCGGTTGGGCTGCTCTGCGTGAAGCTCAGCGCACAGTTGCCCAGCAAGATCCGTATGCTGAGATGGCCTGCCTCATAGACCTCGGTGAAACCGTCGATATTCATCCCTTGCGCAAGAAGGAGGCTGCTGAGCGTATCGGCTTGTGTATGGATCGCTTGGTTTATAATAAGAAGGTACAGCTGTCGCCTCAGCCCATTAAAGCCGAGGCGCAGGGCTCTGAAGTTGTCATAACCTTCGACCAAGCACTTTTATCTGAAAATGCAGGAAATGTACCTGAGTTGGAGGTCGCTGGCAGTGATGGCCATTTTGTGAATGTTGACTCTTCTCTGGTTGAGGGTAACAAAGTCTCGTTGAAATCGCCTGTTTCTGTACCTATTAAGGTCCGCTATGCTTGGAAGGATAGTCCACAGGCCCCCCTCCATAGTGTCACTGGTCTTCCTGTTACGCCCTTTGAAATACTTTTGCAACCATGATACAGAAGTGGGATGATATTCGCGTTGTGGCGTTCGATGCAGACGACACGTTATGGGACTGCCAGTCGTGGTTCGACGAGGTGGAACACAAGTGTTGTGATTTGTTGAGTCCTTGGGCGACAGCCCGCGAGGTTAGTGAAGGCTTGTTTGCTACTGAGCGCAAGAACTTACCTTTGACGGGTTATGGCACAAAGGCCTTTACGTTGTCGTTGGTAGAAAATGCCGTTCGCGTGAGTCATGAGCAGTTGACAGGCGATGTCGTGATGAAACTGCTGGATCTGGGTAGAGAGTTGTTGCTGTTTCCTACAACCCCTCTGCCAGAAGTGGAGGAGACGTTGAAACAGCTCTCCCAGTCGCGACGATACCAGTTGGTGGTGTTTACGAAGGGCGAATTGTTAGACCAAGAGAACAAACTGCGTCGTTCTGGTTTAGAACAGTATTTCTCGCATATGGAGACCGTATCGAACAAGACGGAAAAGGAATACCGGCAGTTATGTGAGAATCTGGATGTAGCGCCAGAGCAGACGGTGATGATTGGTAACTCGTTTCGTTCAGATGTTGTTCCTGCGTTGTGTGCAGGTGCGTATAGCATTTATATTCCCTATCATGTGGTATGGGAATTGGAGAAGTCGGAAGAGTTTCCCCATGAACGTCTGCAGAAAATTAGTCGTTTTGGCGAAATCTTGGAAATCTTAGGTTGAGAAAGACGTAAGCGCTTCCTATCAGCAAATAAATGCATCCCAATTGCATTGTGGAGAGTCGGATGCCCTCTATGCTGCAATAGGGCAGGTGAGCAATGCTTTCCAATAGACTGTTCATCAGGATGACAACAGATGAGAGGACCGTGACAATCAATGATTGTAGTGCGCTCCACCAACAGGTGCAGATGCTGAGCAAAGCTAGATAGAGCAGGATTGTTGCCAAAGGTATGACCACGAAATTGCTGAGCAGGAAGTAGGTGGCAAAACGTTCGAAATAGTAGGCGATCAGTGGTGCTGTGCCTATTTGTGCAGACAACGAGACGGTTGTTAATCCCCAGAGGGCTTTCAACCAGCGGCGCTCCAGTTGTATATGAAGAGGGATGATACGTTCCAGCATAGGACAGAACAACAAAATTGCCAGTACAGCCATGAAGGATAATTGGAATCCCATATCGTAGAGCGCCAAAGGATTTACTATTAGCATGATGATAGCTGTAAATGCCAACGTGTTGACGGACATTCGTTCCCTGTGACCTAATGCTAGCAGAGCGTAGACGCTGATCATGAAGGCAGCACGTGTCACACTGGGTGACAGGCCAACCAAAAAGGCAAAGGCCCAGATGGACAGGACGATAAGGACTTGTGAAACCGTCCTGAATCGTCGCCAGCCTAGGAATAGCGAGATGACCGTATATATAATCATCAGGTGCAGTCCACTGAGAGCCAGAATGTGGGAGGCTCCAACTTGGGAGTACGTTTCCTTTAGTCCTGCATCCAACTGCGACTTTTCGCCCAGCGTCATTGCTGCTATCACACTATAGGCCTCTGTTGTTATTCCCCACTTCTGATATTGCTCCAACAATTGGTGGCGCCATAGGAGGAAACGAAGCTTTGCTCGTTCCAGTATGCTGAGACCAGACAGCGATAGCTGTTTCCATTGCCAGTCACTTTGTTTCGCAAACAGTTCACCAACAAACCCATGACAAGCCATATAGCGTTGATAGTCGAAATGCCCTCTTTCCCATGCGTGTACCTTATTAATATATGCGCGTATCTGGAGTCCATCACCTATGCGGATGCGTTCGCTCCTTTTGTCTCTTACCAGTCTGCACCTTAGCTTTTTGTGCCCTTCTGTCGTCAGGAGATCTGCGACGATAACTTTTTCTTTTATAACGGGTTCGCTGATGACTACGGCCTCAGTCACCATTGGTTTGTCTGGCCATTCGACGTTTAACTGTTGTCTGATTCTGGAACTTAAGACTGTTCCAATCAGGACAACGCAACACCCAATACCGACTGATTGCCAACGAGGATAGCGACCCAACAAGGCGGTCACTACCAATATTATCACTAGTGGAATCAGTCCCCATGTCCAATTGCTGAGGAATTCGCCAGTCATAATGCCAAATGCCAGACAAAAGGCTAAAGGCAGCAAGGGTGCGTGGATTTTCATGGTTACAAATAGAATATGGATTCGGGGCCCATGCAGAATAGTAAATCGAGTATCGAGAGGTTGGGCTGGAAACCATGTTTATGCTGGAACACCTGCCAATATGCTTTGAGCTCGAAGTCGGGGTCTGGCTGTGGATGCTTGGCGTGGATAATGTCACGAAAGTCGGTGATGTCTGATGTATGATGGCTGAAGTCTGATGTGTAACTGATGCAGGGCTGCATGTCGATGAGTTCGCAGATTTTCTGACGGATGTTCTCGTTGAAATCGACTAAAAAGGTGTATTTCTGCTCAAAGAAGGGATGTAGATCGTCAGCATAATACTCAAAGAACGGACTCTCGCTGTATGCACTTTGTAAGGCATTCCAATGCACTCGTCTCCATTGGTTGTGGTCACTGATGCGAAGGTCCTTAGTCAGCATCTTTTCATCTGAATGCTCTACAGGGACAGTGAGGGCTTGCAACCCATTGGCAGTAGCAATGACGCAACGATTTCGATAGGTTTGCTTTTGGAACGAGTCGTATTGCTCTATCAAACAGTGGTCGTAGCGATAAAGCTTCTGGTACCATTGGACTGGTCCGAAGTAGGTGGTCTGCAACAAGGCTGTGCTCATGGCAGCAGGGTGTTTTGACGGTTGTAAAGCACTGTGACCACGCGTCCGATGATGTTGCTTTCAGGGATAAAGCCGAAATAGCGGGAGTCGATGGGGTTCTCCTTGTTGACAGCCTCCAACCAGTAGTAATCCGTTTTGGCGCAGGTCTTGAGACCAGGAACCAATAAGGGGCCGTCTTTTGTGCGAATGGTATCACCAGGAACGGCAGTACAGCGGGCTATACAAAGCCCATCGACCGAGTCGCAGGGAACAGTGAAAGCGACGATATCGCCCTTTTTGACGGGCTGGCGCAATAGGCGGCTATAGGGCAACAGTCCATTGCCTTCAATGCGCAAACCATAGCTGCAACGATTGATGAGCAGACGGTCACCACTTTTATATAGAGGAGCCAGTCCGTCACCCAATACTCCATGTATGGAAAAGACTAAAGTACGTACCAACAGCATCACAGCGAATGCTGATGCAAATGCTATTACGTACTTTAGCCAATTAGCCATACTTCTTACATCTAACAATTCTTCTATTTGATGTTATCAACAAAGCGGAACAGTCGACTCCAACGAATGCCACCAAAACCACCACGGTCTGGGTCAGAACTCCACCAGATGAAGATGGGCTTACCCACGATATGGTCTTCTGGCACGAAGCCCCAATAGCGTGAGTCGAGTGAGTTATGACGGTTGTCACCCTGCATCCAGTAATAATCCAGTTTGAAGGTGTACTTCGTCGTTTCCTTGTCGTTGATGAAAATCTTGCCGTTCTTCACCTCGAGTTTATTACCCTCGTAAGTCCTAATAGGACGCTCATAGATAGGCAGGTTCTCCAACGTCAGGTCGATACTCTCGCCTTTGGCTGGAATCCAAATAGGACCGTAGTTGTCGCGTGTCCAATGCAGATTGCCGTTCAAGGGATAGATGTCCCACTCGTCATTATCTCTATTCAACTCAATATTCTCTGCGATTCCACGCTGTTTCAGTTCTTTGGCAGCATTGTTGGTCAGTGGCATATAGCCGAGGGTATTTAGGCTCATCAGATCTTCCATCGTGATGCCTAACTCCTTCATTACATCGTCCTCCAAACGCTGGTTCAGCTTTAGGCGATAGGTGTACTGCACATTATCAGGTTCCTTGTTGGCCTCGCCATTGATGTAGATGATGCGGTCCTTGATTTGCAACGTCTGTCCAGGAAGACCTACACAACGCTTCACGTAGTTCTCGCGACGATCCGTAGGACGAGTGACAATCTCACCAAACTCCTGACGGTTCTTTTCAATATACTCGCGTCCCAGTTGGTAAAGCTGATGGAAGTACTTCATGCGTTCCTCTGTGCTCAACGAGTCTGGGTTGGGCCGATTTTCCCAAAGCCCATAACCGTAACCATAGCAGTTGCGATAGAAGTCCTCTGCCTGGTGATGAATGTCTGACGTCAGGGTATCACCAGCAGGATAGTTGAACACGACGATATCGTTCAGCTGAACCTTGCCCAAACCCTTCACGCGACGATAGTCCCAGTGGGGCCACTCAATGTACGACTTACACTCAAAGACAGGCAGGGTGTGCTGCGTCAGGGGCATTGTCAGCGGTGTTTCAGGAATGCGCGGACCGTAGCTCACTTTCGACACGAAGAGGTAGTCACCTGTCAAGAGCGATTTCTCTAACGAACTCGATGGAATCACGTAATTCTGGAAGAAAAACAAGTTGATGAAATAGACTGCTACGAGAGCAAATACCAATGCGTCAACCCACGACATGACCCACTTCACAGGACCTTCAGACTCCTTCCACCATTGCCACTTAATCTTCTTGGTGATATATACGTCATAGATGAACGGAATGACGAGCAGTCCCCACCATGAACCTACCCAGTAAAGGAATAATAGGTACAATATCAAGACGCAGATGAACTTCGCCCACTGCACCTTCATATTCAACTTTTTCTTTTTCTCCATGATTGTATAATATTTGGTTTACATGCTTTCGACGTTACGCATCTGAGTATTTGTTGCGCGAAGCATGAAACATTAACATATTTTGGTGACACTTATTAAAATTTAAACATGTCTGAGATGGTCAGCAATCCCTGATGGTCTTTGGTGTACTCAGCAGCCAGCACGGCACCAAGCGCAAAACCCTGACGAGAGTGGGCGTCGTGAGTTATGGTGATGATGTCAGCCTCAGAATCGTAGCGGACAGTATGAATGCCTGCGACCTCACCGCGACGAATATGGTCGATACGCAGCAGTTTGGGGTCTGTTGTATCCTCAGCCCAAGCTTCCTTGCGGTCGATATTCTCTACAATGCCCTCTGCCAGTGTGATAGCAGTCCCTGAAGGATGGTCGAGCTTATGTACGTGGTGCGTCTCTTCTATCTCGACGTCATACTGTGGGAACTGGTTCATAATCTTTGCCAGATACTTGTTGACAGCACTGAAGATGGCCACACCAATGGAGAAGTTCGAGGCCCAGAACAGCGTCTGTCCTTCCTCAGAGCACATGCGCTTCACGTCGTCACCATGTTCCTTCATCCAGCCCGTTGAGCCACTCACCACCTTCACGTGGTGCTTGAAAGCACGCAAATAATTGCCATAAGCAGCCTGAGGAGCCGTAAACTCTATCGCTACATCAGCACTGCGGAAGGCCTCGCTGTCGAAGTCGTCCTGGTTGTCAATGTCGATAATACTCACAATCTCATGACCGCGACTCAGGGCTATCTGCTCTATCATCTTGCCCATCTTGCCGTAGCCGATTAAAGCTATTTTCATAATAATAATGTATTAATACGCTGCAAAGGTACAATAAATAATTGAGAATTGAGAATTGAAAATTGAGAATTTAAAATATTTTTCGTACTTTTGCAGCATGTTAATCAATGAGAAGACGTGGGGATTCGTTCGTCAACATGCCAATGACGACGTACGAAAGCTGGCTTTGCAGGGTGCGAAGGACGCAGAGGTGGACCTTCAGATGGCCTTGCAACAGATTGCAGGTCGTCAGACCGCTCGCAAAAAGTTACCTTCGTGGGCTGAGGTCGAAGGAGTCGTCTATCCCCCTCATCTCAATATGGAACAATGTTCCTCTGAGCAAACAGCCTGCTATAAGTCGCAGATTGCAGGTAAGGACGAAAGTATAGTTGACCTGACGGGAGGTTTTGGTGTCGACTTTTACTGGATGTCGCAAGGCTTCCGTCAGCGTACCTATGTCGAGCAGAACGAGCAGCTTTGCGCCATTGCCCAAGAAAACTTCCGCACGCTGGGTCACGACTGTTGTGTATATTGCTGTGACACAGCAACATACTTGTCCGAGATGCCCCACGTCAGCTTAGCTTTCCTCGACCCAGCACGAAGGAACGAACACGGGGGACGCACCTATGGTATTGAGGACTGCACACCCAATATCTTGGAATTACTCCCCTTGTTAGTACAAAAGGCTGACCGTATTTTGTTCAAACTTTCCCCTATGCTTGATTGGCGCAAGGCAGTCAGCGATTTGGAGAATGCATCGCCTAATGGCGCTTTCAAAGTTGCAGAAGTTCATATCGTCAGCGTTGACAATGAATGCAAAGAACTCCTGTTGTTGCTGGACAAGGAGCAAACAGACGGTTTGCGCGTAGTATGCGTCAATGGAGCCAGTAGCTTCACATTTATTCTCCCACCTAAAGGTAGGAGTGTGGCGCGCATTCCCAGCGTGGGAATGTTTTCTTCCCAGGCTGGGAATAATTTGTTCCCAGTGTGGGAATATTTGACAGACTCCGACCTCGCTGACAGTCCCCTTAACCTTTACGAGCCGAATGCCAGTATCATGAAGGCAGGATGCTTTGCTGAGCTCGAGGCGCAGTTCCCTGTACAACAGATATCTGTAAACTCTCACCTTTTCCTCTCTTCCGATGAAATCAACGATTTTCCTGGGCGTAAGTTTAAAATTTTATCCATTTCATCGATGAATAAGCAAGAAATCAAGAAAAAGTTTAGTGAAAGTTTAGTTTCGATGGAATCGGCAAATATTGCAGTTCGCAATTTTCCGATGAGTGCCGAACAACTTCGGAAAAAGCTGAAATTGAAGGATGGCGGCGACACATATATTTTTGCCACAACGTTGGCTTCTGGAGAGCATAAGTTGTTCTTTTGCCGTAAAATTGGTTAATTAATTTGGCGTTTTGCTCCTTTTTGTTTACCTTTGCAAAATTAAAGAAGAAATAGCTTATGCCATCAGTAGAGATTCGCAAAGTTACCAGTAAGCGAGAGCTCGATGCTTTCATCCAGCTTCACTACGACTTGTATCGAGGCAATGCCTACGATGCGCCTAACCTGTACACCGACGAGAAGCACACGTTGAGTAAGGACAAGAATGCTGCTTTCGAGTTCTGCGAGGCCGAATACTTCCTGGCTTACAAGGACGGTAAGGTCGTCGGACGCATTGCAGGCATCATCAACCATCGGGCCAACGAAAGATGGGATATCAAGAGCGTGCGTTTCGGATGGGTCGATTTCATCGATGATTTAGAGGTGTCGAAGGCGCTTTTCGAGGCTGTCGAACAATGGGGTCGTGAGAAAGGAATGACACAGATAATCGGTCCGTTGGGCTTTACGGATATGGACCCAGAAGGAATGCTCATCGAAGGTTTCGACCAGCTGGGCACGATGGCTACCATCTACAACTATCCCTACTATCCTCAGCACATGGAACAGCTTGGTGGATGGGAGAAAGACAATGACTATGTGGAGTATAAGCTCATCGTCCCCAAAGACGGAATGCCTGAGAAATACAAGAAGGTGGCCGAATTGGTACAGAAGCGCTACAATCTGCATCCTATTCACCCCAAACGCAGTCAGGTGTTTGGTAAAGAGCAGTATGGGCGTAAAGTGCTCGACGTGGTTAACAAGTCTTTTGGCAACCTGTATGGCTACTCTCAGATGACGGAACGTCAGATTGACGAGTACCTCAAGATGTATTTCCCTATGCTCGATATGGACATGCTTTGTCTGATAGAAGACTGGAATACGCCTGATCATGATGTCATTGGTATAGGTATCTCGATTACCAATATGACACGAGCCTTGCAGAAGTGTAAGAATGGTCGTTTATGGCCTTTCGGTTGGTGGCACTGTCTGAGAGCTTTGAAGTTCCATAAGGCAGAGTGTCTCGACCTGATGTTGGTGGGTTTCCTGCCTGAATACCAGCAGAAGGGTGCCAACGCCCTGCTGTTTTACGATCTCATTCCCCGCTATCAGAAGTTTGGCTTTAAGTGGGGTGAGACGAATGTCGAAATGGAGACCAACGAGAAGGTGCAGAGCCAATGGCAGTATCTGGAGCATATCCAACACAAGCGTCGTCGTTGTTATAAAAAGCCCATTTAATCGGAAAAACCTTATCTATAATATGTCAGAAGAGAATAACATAATCCCCCAAGAAGAGGTCGTCAAATATGACGACGACAACATCCGGCACTTGTCGGATATGGAGCACGTCCGCACTCGTCCAGGAATGTATATCGGACGTCTGGGCGACGGTTCACTGCCCGAAGATGGTATCTATGTGTTGTTGAAGGAAGTTATCGACAACTCCATCGACGAATTTAAGATGAAGGCAGGCGACCGCCTGGAAATCACCATTGACGAAAACCTGCGTGTCTCCGTTCGTGACTATGGACGAGGCATCCCTCAGGGTAAACTCATCGAGGCGGTTAGTGTGCTGAACACTGGTGGTAAGTACGACTCGAAGGCCTTCAAGAAGTCGGTGGGTCTGAATGGTGTGGGTGTGAAGGCGGTGAATGCGCTGAGTACGCATTTCGAGGTGGCCAGCTATCGTGACGGAAAGGTGCGTAGGGCAACTTTCGAACGAGGCATCCTACAGACGGACGTGACTGAGGATACGCAGGATGAGACTGGTACCTATATCTATTTCGAACCTGACAATACACTCTTCAAGGAGTATAGTTTCCACGATGATATCGTTGAGAACATGCTCCGCAACTATACTTACCTGAATACAGGTCTCGCCATTATGTATAACGGACGGCGCATTCTCAGTCGTCACGGATTGGAGGACCTGTTGAAGGACCGTATGACCAACGACCCGCTCTATCCCATCATTCACCTGAAGGGGGAGGATATTGAGATAGCCTTCACTCATGCCAACCAGTATGGCGAGGAGTACTATTCGTTCGTCAACGGACAGCATACCACGCAGGGCGGCACGCATCAGAGTGCTTTCAAGGAGCATATTGCCAAGACCATCAAGGAGTTTTTTGGCAAATATGAGTATGGCGATATCCGTACTGGTATGGTGGCCGCTATCGCCATCAACGTAGAGGAACCCGTCTTCGAGAGTCAGACGAAGATTAAGCTGGGTTCTACGCAGATGGCTCCTGACGGAGATACCATTAATAAATATGTAGGCGATTTCATCAAACAACAAGTAGATAACTACCTGCACATTCATCAGGACGTCGCTGAGGTTATTGAAAACAAGGTGAAGGAGAGCGAGCGCGAACGTAAGGCAATGGCTGGCGTCACAAAATTGGCGCGTGAACGTGCCAAGAAAGCAAACCTGCACAATCGTAAGTTGCGTGACTGTCGCATCCATTTCTCCGACGTCAAGAGCGAGCGTAAAGAGGAGTCGTGTATCTTTATTACCGAGGGTGACTCTGCCAGCGGAAGCATCACTAAGAGCCGTGATGTCAACACACAGGCGGTATTCTCGCTTCGCGGAAAGCCCCTCAACTCGTTTGGCCTGACCAAGAAGGTGGTTTACGAGAATGAGGAGTTCAATCTGCTTCAGGCCGCTCTCGATATTGAGGAGGGTCTCGACACTCTGCGTTATAATAAGGTAATAGTAGCTACTGATGCTGATGTCGACGGTATGCACATCCGACTGCTCATCATTACTTTCTTCTTGCAGTTCTTCCCTGAACTTGTCAAGAAAGGTCACGTCTATGTGCTACAGACGCCTTTGTTCCGTGTTCGCAACAAGCGTACGAAGATTAAGAACAAACAGGTGCTCGCTGAGGCTGACAATAAGGGCGGTGAAGGGAAAAAGGCCGATTTCGTCACACGTTACTGCTATAGCGAGGAGGAGCGTCAGAAAGCCATTCAGGAATTGGGACCAGATCCTGAAATCACCCGATTCAAAGGTTTGGGTGAGATATCACCTGAAGAATTTGCCGGTTTCATCGGTCCTGACATCCGTCTCGAACAGGTTACTCTTCACAAGAACGACCAAGTACAGAAACTATTGGAATACTACATGGGCAAGAACACGATGGAGCGCCAAAACTTCATTATTGATAACCTCGTCATTGAGGAAGATAAGCCCGAAGATTATGAATATGAATAAGAAAATACTGTGTGCAGTGATTTTGTCGCTGCTCTCAATAGGCGCTGTTGCTCAGTTTAGGATTAACATGGGCGAGGATTCACCCTTGCGAAAACTGCAGATTGCCGAGATGGCAGTCACTAATCTATATGTAGACTCTGTCAACGAGGATAAGCTTGTTGAGGACGGCATTCGTGGGATGTTAGAGAAACTCGACCCTCACTCCAGTTACCTGACAGCAAAGGAGGTGAAGGAGGCCAACGAGCCTCTGCAAGGCAATTTCGAAGGTATTGGTGTGCAGTTTAATATGGCTGAGGATACGTTGCTCGTCATCCAGCCTGTCACCAACGGCCCTTCCGAAAAAGTGGGCATCATTGCTGGCGATCGTATTGTCAAAGTCAACGATACCATCATCGCAGGTGTAAAAATGCCTAAGGAAGAGATTATGAAACGCCTGCGTGGTCCAAAGGGAACAAAAGTTGTGCTGGCCATTGTCCGTCGAGGCATACAGGATACACTGACGTTTAATGTCATTCGCGACAAGATTCCTGTTCACACCATTGATGCAGCTTATATGGTTCGCCCCAAGGTGGGCTATATCCGTATTGGCAGTTTTGGTGCTGCGACGCACGACGAGTTCGTCGAGAGTATGAACAAACTGACGAAGGCGGGTATGGAGTCGCTCATTCTCGATTTGCAGGAGAATGGCGGAGGCTATCTCCAAACTGCTGTGAAGATTGCAGAGGAGTTCCTGCAGGCTGGCGACCTTATTGTATATACCAACGGGCGCCGAACTCAGCGGACTGAATACAATGCCAAGGGTGGGGGATTGTTCACCAAGGGCAAGGTCATTGTCCTGGTCGACAGCTATACAGCATCTGCTGCTGAGATTGTCTCTGGAGCTATTCAGGACCACGACCGAGGCATTGTTGTCGGACGTCGCACCTTTGGCAAGGGTCTCGTCCAGCGACCTATCGACCTGCCAGATGGTTCCATGATTCGCCTGACCATTGCTCATTACTATACGCCTTCTGGTCGCTGTATCCAGAAACCTTACGAAAAGGGCAAACAGAAGGATTATGCTGAGGATATGCTTCACCGTTTGAAGAGTGGGGAGTTGATGAGTGCTGACAGCGTTCATTTTGCCGACTCACTGAAATACTATACATTGAAGGAGCATCGTGTCGTCTATGGTGGCGGAGGCATCATGCCCGACGAGTTCGTACCCCTCGATACAACCAAATATACGCGATTCCATCGGGAACTGTCTGCTAAATCGCTCGTCATCAACGCCAATCTGCGCTACGTCGACCAACACCGCAAACAGTTGCATCGGGACTACAAGACCTTTGACGACTATCGTCAGCGTTTCGAAGTACCACAGAGTGTCATTGATGGAATCATGGCTGAGGCTGAGAAGCAGAACATCAAGCCCAAAGACGACGAAGAGCTTCAGCGCACCTTACCCTATCTGCGCCTCCAGCTGAAAGCACTCATCGCTCGCGACCTCTGGGAGATGAACGAATACTTTACTATCATGGGCGAAACCAACGACATTCTCCAACGCGCCCTGCAGCTATTGTAACAGATTATTATTCGGATGTTACGCTAGGAGTTTTTTCAATCGAAAATGTTCAAATATGTTTGGCATTCCGATTGCTTATTCGTATCTTTGCATCACTTTTTGCAAAAGAGATATTAAAAACGACTATAAACGACAATGAAAAAGTATTTGATTTTTCTTTCGCTCGTGGGACTGAGCATCGGTACCATAGCACAGACGTTAAAGATTAACGAGGTGATGCAGTCGAATGTTGAGTGTATAATGGATGACATCAAGGAATTTCCTGATTCATGGGTAGAGTTGTACAACCCCACAGATGCAGCCATTAATCTAAAGGACTACAAAATCAGCAACAAAAACAAGGTGAAGAAGGCTTGGCAGTTGCCTGATCAGGAAGTACCTGCTGATGGCCATGTTATTATCTACTGTGACAAGGAGGGCAAGGAGGACAATCGTTTCCATACTGATTTCCGTCTGGAGTCAGGTAAGGGCTGTACGGTTTATCTTTTCAAGGGTAAAGATGCTGAACCTGTTGACAGCCTCCCTGCAGACATGAAGAAGATGCCTGCCCCCGATGTAGCTTTCGGTCGTGAGACTGACGGTGCCGACAAGTGGGGCTATCAGGTTACGCCGACCCCAGGTAAGGCTAATACTGGTGAGATCTGCGACGCCAAGCATATTCTGGGTGCTCCCGTATTCGGAAAGGATGGCTTTGTGACCTCTGGCGATGCTGCTTTCCAACTGGAACTGAGCCTGCCTGAAGGCGCTCCTGAGGGTACCGTCATCCGCTATACGACAGACGGCAGTGAACCAACCAGTAAGAGCACGAAATATACGAGCCCCATCAATATCGGTAAGACAAAGGTTATTCGTGCCAAACTGTTCTGTGACGGCTGGCTGTCACCTATGAGTTCGGCACAGTCGTACATCTTCCACCCAAGGGAAATAACTCTCCCCATATTCTCTGTTCAGACCAACGACAAATATCTGAATGACAAGGAAATCGGTCTTTTTGCCAATAATAACAGTAAGGAAGACAAGAAGACCCACGACTGGCGTCGTCCTGTGATGATAGAGTTCTTCCCAGTAGGAAGTGACAACAGTGCTTTCAACCAGCTGGGTGAGACGCGCATTCAGGGAGGACAATCGCGTTCGAACGCACTAAAGTCGATGGTGTTCTATGCCAACAAGCGCTTCGATCCTGACCACAAGCGTTATTCTTATGAATTCTTCCCCGACCAGAAACCTGGCATCACAGAGTTCAAGTCGTTCTCCCTGCGCGACGGTGGTAACGACTTCGGCGACCTGTATTTCCGCGATCTCATTATCCAACGTACGATGGCAGATCATGTGGACCTCGACTGGCAGGCAGGCCATTCTGCCGTACTCTACATCAATGGTGAATATATGGGCATGCTGAACATCCGTGAGCGTTCGAACGAGGACAACATCTACAGCAACTACAATGGTCTCGAGGATATCGACATGGTGGAAATCTCACACGAGAAGGTAGATAATGTTGACCAGTTCCTCGAAGAATTCAAGGGTAGTGAAGATGAAACATTCTATAACGCCTTCAAGGCCTTCTATAGCGAGAAGGGCCATACCAAGGCCGAATACGAGCAGTGGATGGATGTCAGCGAATATCTGAATGTCATGATCATGAACCTCTTCTACGGCAATATCGACTTCCCAGGCAACAACATTGTTTTCTGGCGTCCCAACGACGATGACACAGAGTCAGGCCTGCCCAAAATCTGGCGTTTTATAGTTAAGGATACCGACTTCGGACTTGGACTCTATAACAGGCAGAACAATTATAATACCATTGACTTGCTCTATCATCCCGAAAAATATCCCAATGACAACTGGGCATTCACAGAGCCCGCAACCCGTCTTATCAAGAACATGCTGGAAGACAAGGACATTCTGGATTTGTTTATCGACAAATGCTGCGTTTACATGGGTGACTTCATGAACGGCAAAGGAACAGGCGAGACCATTGACCTCATCAAGGCTGAGTCTATGGAGGAATTTGTTGCCCATCGTGACAAATACAATCCAGGTTGGGGCTGGTGGCCTGTAGACAATCGCAGCGATATTGAGAACAAGTTCAATGCCGCTAAGCAATGGGCAGAAGGTCGCCCCAATAATTTCTATAACCACATTGGCAAAAAATGGAACCTCGGCACAGCCTTCCCTGTGACCATCAACAAGGGTGTTGCCGATGTGCCTGAGGATGTTACAGTCAATGGCATCAAACTCTCAGAAGGAGTCTTCGACGGTAAACTTTTCCCCAACCGTCAGCTGACTATTACTGCTACGGCTCCAGAGGGTAAGACTATTGCAGGTTGGAAGGTCACCACAACACCTACATCAGGCAGCAAGCAGACTAAGAATTATGACGGCGACGAACTCGTGTTCACGCCCGCAAGTTGCAAGTCGATGAGTATTGAGGCTATTTTCAGTATTGGTTCAGGTATCAGCGAGAAAAAGGCTGAATGCAACGATGACGTGAAGGCCATCTACAACCTCCGTGGCGAACGCCAGCAATCACTTTCGTCAGGCGTCAACATCGTCGTTTACGGCAATGGCGAAGCACGCAAGGTGGTAAAATAAGAGAATACGGAGTATTATAAAAGAACTCACGGAGGGTTATTCTTCCGTGAGTTCTTTCTTTCGTTCTGCCCCGAACTCGGGCGAAATGTAGTTGTAAAGGCTGCGGCATACTTCTGCAGAAAACTTCTGTCCCATCTCGACAATCTTGTCCCATTGTTCCTCAGTCAGGCCCATTTCGAGGTCAGTACGCCTAATGTTATTCACCAACAGTCCAAAAAGGAATCCTGCGTTGAAGTTATCGCCAGCACCAATGGTACTTACCGTCTCTGTCTCAGCCACAGGGTATTGTTTCCTCAGTCCATTATCGGCAAATAGCTGGATGGGGTCTGCTGCATGGGTGCAGATGAACTTTTTGGTGTAGAACATAATCTGCGAACGATATACCTGTTCAGCGTCACTCTTCTTGAAGAGAATTTCAAAGTCTTCCGAAGATCCTCTCACGATGTCTGCCAATTCGAAGTTCTCTAACAGGTTAGGTGTTAGTTTCATCACTTCGTGTTGGTGAGAAGCACGGAAATTGACGTCGTAGTAGAGAATGGCTCCCCGTTCGTGGGCATAGTCAAGAAAACCCTTCACTTGAGGTCGGATGACGGGATTCAGTACGTAGTACGAGCCAAACAACACAATGTCGTCTGGTTGTACGTCGGGATAGGAAAAGTCCAGACGGTCGTGGGGATGGTCTTTGTAGAAGATGTATTCCGCATCGTTCTGTTCGTTCAAGAACGCCAGCGACAGCGGAGATTTCGAGTCTGGATACATATTGACGCAGCCAGCTTCACAACCGTTATCATTCAGGAACTTTACTATCATCCGTCCTATGCGGTCGTTGCCAGTTTCACTGATGAAGCTGGTTTTTGCGCCAGCCCTGCTAAGCGATATGATAGCATTGAATGTAGAGCCTCCAGGAACAGCCTGAATGGGTTGTTCGTTGCGGAAGATGATGTCGAGTACGGTCTCGCCGATTCCAATAATTTTTCGCATAGTTTTGTTGTTTTGCCTGCAAAGATACGATTTTTAGTTGAAAAAAGACCTATGAACTATGATTTTTTTTGTACCTTTGCAGTCGATTATGGCTAAATATAACACAGCAACACTCAGCAATGGCCTTCGTGTCATTCATCTGCTATCCACTTCGCCAGTCGTTTATTGCGGCATCGGCATTAATGCCGGTGCTCGTCACGAATTACAGGGCGAAGAGGGATTAGCTCACTTTTGTGAGCATACGACGTTCAAGGGAACCAACCACCGTTCGGCACTCCAAATTCTCAATTGCCTTGAGAGTGTGGGAGGTGATCTTAACGCCTTTACCAACAAGGAAGATACTGTTTTTTATGCCGCTATTCAGCGTGAGCATTTTATGCGAGCAGTTGACTTGCTTTGCGATATTGTTTTTTGCAGTGAATACCCTCAACACGAGCTGGAACATGAGATTGATGTCATCTGTGACGAGATAGAAAGTTATAACGACACGCCTGCCGAACTGATTTATGACGAGTTCGAAAACCTCATTTTCCACAACCATCCCTTAGGGCATAATATTTTGGGGACACGTGAACGGGTGCAGCAATTTACCACCCAGCATGCCCTGCAGTTTACTCATCGTTATTACCGGCCCGACAACGCCATATTCTTTGTTTATGGGAATGTGAACTTTGCACGTCTGGTAAAAAGTTTGGAAAAAACGACTATCGTTCCCCCTGCCTGCTCTACACTCGACGGCCAAACAGCCGAGAACACTGTGCTCAGCGGTTTTCCCGCCGAGCCCGCCAAGCCCACTGAGTCCTCCCAACATCATCAGGCTCACGTTATGTTGGGCTGTCAAACTTTCAATTTTGATGACCCTCGTCGTATGCCACTATTCCTGCTAAACAATATTCTTGGAGGCCCTGGTATGAATGCCCGCTTGAATCTCTCTTTGCGTGAACGTCATGGGTTAGTCTATACTGTTGAGAGTTCGATGGTCAGTTATAGTGATACAGGCTGTTGGAGCGTTTATTTCGGTTGTGACCATCACGATGTGAAGCGTTGTCTGCGTTTGGTACATCGTGAACTGGATCGTGTCATGCAGCATTCACTTTCGGAGCGGCAGTTGCAGGCTGCCAAGCGCCAACTGAAAGGACAGCTGGCTATAGCCTGTGACAATCGTGAGCAGTTTGCCCTTGATTTCGCCAAACATTTCCTGCATTATGGTCATGAACGTAACATCGAAGAACTGAATCTTCACATTGATGCAGTGACGTCTGCCCAGATTCAAGATGTAGCACAACAGTTTTTTGCTCCAGACAACCTGAAAATGCTTATACTTTAGTCTGTAGGAGCCTTTCAGTGGCGTTTAAATCCTAAAAAACAATAATTCTAACAGGGAATATTCGTTTTTTATTATAATAATGTGTACCTTTGTGCCCGATTTTGCGCAAAGACGCATATTTTTTTATTTTTAGATGTTTTAATTTAAGATGAACGTAATTACGAAAAGTATTCAGTTGCCTGATGGAAGAACCATCACAATTGAGACCGGGAAAGTGGCAAAGCAGGCCGACGGCAGCGTGATGCTCCGCATGAACAACACCGTACTGCTGGCTACTGTTTGTGCCGCAAAAGATGCAGTTCCCGGAACAGATTTCATGCCTCTGCAGGTTGACTACAGAGAGCAGTATGCCGCTGCAGGTCGTTTTCCTGGCGGTTTCACCAAGCGCG
>Ga0310695_10002460_pt1 | contig 39063 bp, 63 predicted proteins | sample RumenRJG_04DNA_FD_203882 | JGI IMG/M metagenome (GOLD analysis project Ga0310695, IMG submission 203882) | Bovine rumen microbial communities from Lethbridge, Alberta, Canada - RJG_04 (v2) (version 2) | ecosystem: Host-associated > Mammals > Digestive system > Stomach > Rumen | place: Canada...
GCCGCAGCGGCGTCAAGGGCTCGTCCTGGGAACTGGACTACATCGGCGCGACGATGAGCTTCACCGGCACGGCCGAGCGCGTGCGCCGCGAGAAGAAGCGGAAAGCGATGTTTACGAGGGAGTGATCGTGTGATGAGGGAGATCAAGTTTCGGGGGAAACATCTCGATAAATGGTTATACGGGAGTCTGCATATGAACGAGTCAGGGCAGCCAGCTATAGCAACGCCATCAGCCTTCCATTTCCGTTGCGTCGACCCCGACACCGTCGGCCAGTATACGGGGTTGAAAGATTCCGAAGGGCGCGAAATTTATGAGGGAGATGTTCTGCGAGGGCACGCAGGCGCGGCAGGGGTAATTGAGTCCGAAGTCGCGTTTTACGCGGGGGCGTTCCGTTTCTCAAACAATCACCTCACACTCGAATATTGCCTACGTGAGATTGATAACGTGAAAGTCATTGGCAACGTGTACGATAATCCTTCATTACTGGAGTCCAAGCATGACCAGTGATGAACCTTTATGTCCGAAGAGCAAAACGTGTCCGGTTGTCATCGAGCGCGACGAGGCGTTGAAGCTGTCCGACACGCTGAGACGTATGTTCGACTTTGCGGTCATTCAGCGGGACGAATTGCGCAAGCAGTGTAAAGAGCTGCTCGAAGAGTGCCGGAAATACCAGATCGAGCGCGACGAAGCGATCGTCCGGGCAGACAAAAACGCCGGACCTCAAAACTGAGGCCCGGCGGACGTAGGGCTGATTATTCGATTCCTAGGACCTGTCGATGAGAGCCGAGACGTTCCAGTCGGAGGATCTGGAGCTCTTCGTCGATTTTGCAATAAAGCAGAATGAGGTCTGGACGGAGATGGCACTCACGATAGCCTTCCAGATTCCGATGCAGGGCGTGATCGCGATAATCCTTTTTCAGCGTGTCAAGAGGAATGTCTTTTGCGAGAGCTTCGATAACGTTGACCAGCTCTTCTTTCAGGACAAAGCGATACTGTCCATGGCTCTCGCGTTTCATATCCTGCTTGAATGCCTTTGACCGTTTAATGGATCGCATCGAGTTCAGCCTTTAGTTCATCAAGCGTGACTTCTTCCAGACGGCCTTCTTCCGCTTCACGGATCGCTTCAACGGTTTCCGGCGGGAGATTGTAGACAGGCTGGAACGGCAATCCCTTTTCAAGGATCGTTTGCTTGTAGAAGAGCCGGATCGCCTGGCTCGTCGAAAGGCCGATCTGAGAGAAGATGTTCTCGGCGTCGCGTTTGAGATCAGCATCGATGCGTGCGTTGATAGTCGCTGTTGTCATTGAAATCACCTCGTGTTCTGTATTGTAATGCAAAGTTATTTACACGTCAATGACAGGTCCGGGATTGTGAGATTGTTTTCAGGAGGGGCGGAAATGCGCGATTACAAGGCGGCGGTGCGGCTGCTGGAACTGCTGTTGAAATTTCATCCCTGCGGGCTTGCCGTGATCCTCGGCACGTATCCGCCGCCGGACGCGGAAGTGTGGGACGAGCTGCTGGCGCTGAGCAGGCCGGTGTCGGAGGCGGTACGCGTGCAGGGCAGTCCGTCTTCTGACAAAATGCTGATGTGCATCGCCAGGGCCGACGAGATGGACGGCATCGTCAGGGAGATGGGCGGCTGGTCGAACATTCAGGCAGCCGCGGAAGCCGTGCGCGCCGAATATCCCGAGTGGTGGCTGCACTTCGTGCGCTATGTCGACCGCGTTGACGGCGCACGCGGCAATTACAACTCGTCTATGCAGGGCACGCCCCGGGCGCTGCTGGCCGCCGAACTGGGGCTCGATCCGCAGACGCTGAGCGAGCACCGTTACAAAGTGCCGGCCATGATCGCGCGCAAGGCGATGAACGGCTTTCAGAAAATGCTCTTCTGAATCCGCGCAAAATCCCCCCGAATCGCCCCTTGCTCTGCCGCTTGAACTGCTGACATAAACGGATACAATGATACCATCGCAGCACATAACGTAAGCCGCCGGTCTCAGCGCGAGACAGGCGGCTTTTATCGTGGACACAGAAGAGAGGCGAGAGCGATGTCAGAGCGAAACGAACTGATCCTGTATGCTGTCTGGGACCGGGTGCGGCTGGAATGGCGGTTTTCGACGTGCGAGCGCCGGGAAGGTCCGCTGCCGCTCGGCGCTCACGCCATCTGTCCGATCGACCGTGAAGACCGCGAGCTGATGATCGAGTGGGCGACGCAAAAGTCCCGCGAGGGCTGGACGCTGAACCGCATCCGTGAGGCGAGCGTGAGATGAGGCGCACGGATCCGCTGCGTTCCGAGCAGGAAGTGAATCGCTTTTTGAATTACATGGCCGGCTGGAACCCAACGTATTACGTGGCCTGCTGCATCGGCATCAACTGGGGCCTGCGGGCTTCGGACATTCTTGCTCTGACCGTCGGCGACGTGCTGGCGGGGGAAGGCGGGAGGATCCAGATCAGCGACCGCATCCAGATCGTCGAGCAGAAGACCGGCAAGCTGCGGGACATTCCCGTCACCGACAAGATGAAGGACATCCTGAAGATCCATCTCCGGATGCTGAAAAAGCGCCTGGATTATTCGCAGACGCTGCCGCTGATCCCGTCCCGGAAGCATGACCGCGAAGGACTGTGCAAGGCGATCACCCGCGGCCATTTCTCGTGGATCGTGGGGCTGGCGGCTCGCCGTCTGGGACTTGCCCGAAACGGGCGCTGCATCGCAGCGCACAGTCTGCGCAAGACATACGCCTTCCAGGCCTGGAAGAACGGGACGCGCGTCGACGAACTGCAAAAGGAGTTCGGGCACAGCAGCGTGGAGACGACGCATCGTTATGCGTGCATCCCCAGCGAGCAGCTCGACCTCATCTTTACGCGCGTCGATTTTGGCAACAAACGCGCCTTCGCGGAAGCGCCGAAAGTCACTTCAAAATAACTCCTGATCCATGAAATCGGAAGTTTTGTGGATAAGCACTTCTGCCCTTTGTGGGGAAGTTCTTCCGATTCTGTCAGAGACTGCCCCGAGCGGAGAACGCCGAATCCGACACAAGTATAGATAAGCAGGATTCGCAAGGCCGTCCGCGCACCGCACGAAAAATACACGCGAACGGCGTTGGCGTCAAGCTTAGCGTCATTTTCGCGGGTCCTTCCCAGGGTACCCCCGGGTGCGGGCGCGAAAGAGCCCCGGGATTTTCACGTTCGGAAATGATTTTTCGGTCATTTCCGTTTCAAATGATAACAAGAGGTGAATGTTTTTGAGCGATAAACCAGAGTTTACCGAATCCGGACAGACGGAATGGCCGTCGCTCAAAAGTTCGCAGATCGCCGACCTGTTTGGCCTGTCGGACAGGCGGATCCGTCAGCTCGTCAAGGACGGCGTGATCCCCAAAAGCTCTCGCGACAAGTACCCGCTGCGCGAGTGCGTGCAGGCGTATATTGCCTACCTCAAGGCCAATCCTACCGAGTCGGCCAGTGTGCAGGATCTTGAGTACCGCAAGCTGAAAGCCGAGACCGAGGAGCGCCAGGCGAAAGCCGAGCGCGCCCAGCTGGAACTCGACGTGCGCCGCGGCGAGCTGATCAGCCGCGAGGACATGCACCGCGAATGGATCGGCCGCTGCGTCGAACTTCGCGCCGCCATGCTGGGCCTGCCGAACGAACTCGGCTTCCGCTTTACCGACGACGACACACGCGCCCTGGTGGAGGAGGTGAGCGAAGATTTTGTCCGATCCACCCTCGAAACCTGGAGCCGCGAAGGGCCCCACTCCCCAAAACCTGTGGAGCCGCGGTGAGCTGCGCGCTTTCCGGCCGCCGAAGAAGATCGACGTTTCCGACTGGGCCGACCGTACGCGCGTCCTCGACGGCGCCTCGTCCTCGATGCCCGGTCCCTGGCGCACGAGCCGCACTCCCTACCTGAAAGAGATCATGGACAGCTTCCGTGACCGGCGCCTGAAGAAGATCGTCCTCTGCTTCGGCACTCAGCTCGGCAAGAGCGAGACCATCCTCAACCTTCTCGGCTATGTCATCGATCAGGATCCCGGCCCGGCGCTGCTGGTCTATCCGACAGACCAGCTGGCGCGCAGCATCAGCAAGAACCGCATCGCCCCCATGCTGATCAGCAGCCCGGCGCTACTGGAAAAATGGAACATCGAACAGAGCGAGAATCTCGAACTCCAGTTCCAGGGCATGTACCTCGCCCTCGTCGGCGCCAACAGCCCGAGCAAACTGGCCAGCCGTCCCATCCGCTACCTGTTTTATGACGAGATCGACAAATTCCCCGAGCGCAGCGGCAGCGACGCCAATCCTATCGACCTGGCCGCCGAGCGAACCAAGAACTTTGCCAATGCCAAGCAGGTCATGGCTTCGTCGCCGACTCTGAACAGCGCTCCCATCTGGCAGAACTACCTCGCCGCCCAGGTGCGCAAGAAATACTTCGTTCCCTGCCCGAACTGCGGCGCGCCGATCACGCTGGAGCACCGCGGCGTCCGTTGGCCCGAAGAGCTCAACAGCCTGCCGGCCGCCGAACGCGAAAAGCGCGTCCTCACCGAGGCGTGGTATCAGTGCCCCTACTGCGGCGCGCACATTGACGACATGCAGAAGTACAAAATGCTGCAGGCCGGCGAGTGGAAAGCCGTCGCCCAGAACAAGGACGGCGCCTGGGAGCCCGCGGCAGCATCTGTCCGCCGCCCCGAGAGCGTCGGCTACAACATCAGCTCTCTGTACAGCCCGTGGCTCACCTTCGGCCAGGTCGCGCAGAAGTTCCTCAAGAGCAAGGACGATCCGCTCACCTTCATGAACTACCAGAACGGCTGGCTCGCCGAGCCGTGGACGCCCCGCGCCGCGACCATGCGCAGCGATGCCGTGCTGGCCCTCGCGCTGCCCTACGACCCGACCGTCGTCCCACGCGGCGCGCAGCTGCTCACCTGCGGCGTTGACGTGCAGCAGGATCATTTCTACTACGTCGTCCGCGCCTGGGGCCCGCGCCTCACCTCGTGGCTGGTCGATTACGGACGCTTCGAGACCTGGACCGAGCTTGACGCCATCCTCGACCGACCGTGGACCTGCGAAGACGGCGGGGAAATGCTCATCAACCTGTGCTTCGTCGATTCCGGCTACAACACCGCCGAAGTCTACGAATACTGCGCCCTGCATCCGGAAGTCGCCTATCCGTCCAAGGGCAGCAGCCAGCCCCTTGCCCGCGCTCCGATCACCGAGAGCGTCCTGGAAAAGCCGGAGTTCGGCGGCATGAAGCTGTTCATCATCGACGGCGCTTACTACAAGAACTTCATCCACGGCCGCCTCCAGCGCGCCGCCGGGAGTCCCGGCAGCTGGAACTGCTTCGACGGTACGTCGCGCGAGTACGCCGACATGATCTGCGCCGAACAGAAAGTGCTGGAGAAGAGCAGCACCGGCAAAGTGCGCGAAGTCTGGCAGCTCGTGGCCGAACGCGTCCCCAACCACTACCTCGACTGCGAAGTCTACGCCGCTGCGGCCGCCGAACGCATGGGCGTCCGTCACCTCGTCGAGCCGGAAAACCAGTAATACGCCGCCAGCAAGCAGCCGGTGGCCATTTTTATCCCCGGAAAGGAGCTGAATCGCCATGGACGAAACCGAGATCCGCGCCGAGATCGATCTGCTCAGCGAAGCCATCCACGCCATCATCGGCGGCGCGCAGAGCTACACGATAGGCAAGAGGAGCGTGACCAAAGTTGACCTTGGCAAGCTGATGGCCGAGCGCCGGCGCCTCTGGTCCGATCTTGCCGAGCTGACCACCGGAGGCGGACGCACCGTCGCCGCATGGCCGGGACGATGAACATCCTCGACCGCATCATCCGCGCCGTCTCGCCGCAGGCCTACTGCCGGCGCATGTTCTGGCGCGAGGAGGCGCGTTATTACGACGCCGCCCGCCGTGACCGCTTTGGCGAGAACTGGCTGCCGCCCGGCAGCCTGAGCGCCGAGAACACCGACCGTCCCCACCGCACGCTGATCCGTGCCCGTGCCCGCGACCTTGAGCGCAACAACGCCATCGTCCGCGGCCTTCTCGACGGACTGGAGCGCAACGTCATCGGCAGCGGCATTATGCCGCAGCCGGCCATCGCCAGCCGCCGCGGCAAGGTGCGCGAAGACCTCAACGACCGCATCGCCGCGCTCTGGAACGAGTGGAGCAAGCGCGGCAGCTGTGACATTGCCGGCGCGTCCGACTTCCAGGAGTTCCAGCGCCTCTACCTGCGCCGCATGACCGTGGACGGCGACATCTTCATCATCATGACCACGCCGCCGGAGGGCGCGCGTTTCCCGTTCGCCCTTCAGGCTGTCGAGGCCGATCTGCTTGCCGAAGACCTCAGCCAGACTCCGGAGGGCCGCAAAGTCTACGGCGGCGTCGAAGTCGACGACTACATGCGCCCCACGGCGTACTGGTTCCGCCTCGATCCGATGAGCATGAAGACCGCCGATCTCGTCCGCGTTCTTGCCGAACGCGTCGTCCACGGCGCGCACCGCTCCCGCGCGCCGCAGCTGCGCGGCGTCTCCGCGCTGGCCGGCGTCATGGAGCCCGTGCGCGACATCGGCGAATACGTCGACAGCGAGCTGAAAGCCGCCCGCATCGCCGGATCCATGACCGGCGTCGTCAAGACCGCCAGCGGCGCCGGCCGCATCGGCCGCATGAACACCCGCCCCGGCACCAACGGATCGCCGATCGAGAACATCGAGCTGGGCACGCTGAACTACATGAACCCCGGCGACGAAGTGGCTTTTCCACAGCCGGGACGCCCCAACGTCGCCGCCGGCGGCTTCATCGCCGTGATCACGCGGCACATCGCCGTCGGCATGGGCCTCAGCTACGAGGCTATCAGCCGCGACCTGTCGCAGGTCAACTATTCCAGCATCCGCGAAGGACGCTTGCAGGACATCAAGACCTACGAGCAGCACCAGAAAGACCTGGTCGAGACCTTCTGCGCGCCGGTCTACGCCGCGTGGCTCGACGCCATGGTCCTGGGCGGCTTCCTGACCCTGCCCGGCTACTGGGCCGACAGGGCCAAATACGGGAAAGTGCGATGGATCCGTCCCGGCTGGTCGTGGGTCGATCCCGCCAAGGAAGCCTCGGCGGCGCAGACGTCGCTCGCCCTCGGCACCACGACGCTGCAGGAGATCTGCGGCTACGAGGGCAAGGACTGGCAGGAAGTGCTCCGCCAGCGTCAGCGTGAACAGAAATTTATCGCCGAACTCGGCGTGGCTTTAGGAGGCACAGATGGAGCAGAACATGGCAGCACCGCCCCCGGCGCATCTCCCGTCGGATCAGGCGAAGATCAGAATGGAGAAGTTTCTGGAGCCGACGACGACGCATAGACGCGACTTCCGCGCCGAAGCGTCGGCGGCCGAAGGCAGGACCGTCGAACTCTCTTTTTCCTCGGAGGAGCCCGTCACACGATACGACTGGCTGGCCGACGAGTATTACAGCGAGATCCTCGATCATTCCGCCGCGGCCGTCGACCTGACGCGCCTGGAAAGCGTCGGCAGCGTCCTGTTCAACCACGACAGCTATTCGCTGCCCGTGGCGAGGATCGACAAAGTCTGGCTCGACGAAACTGCGCGCAAAGGACGCGCCCGCATCACCTTCGACGAAGATGAGGAAGCCGAACGCATCCTCGCCAAAGTCAGAAGCGGATCGCTGCGCGGCGTGTCCGTCGGCTACGGCGTCAGCAAGTGGGAAGAGATCAAACGCGGCAAGGAATCCGGCGGCATCGCCGGCCCCGCGAAGATCGCCCGCCGCTGGCAACCGTTCGAGATTTCCATCGTTACCGTCCCGGCCGACAGTTCCGTCGGCGTGGGACGCAGCATGAACACAACGGAGGACAAACCCATGGAAGACAACACGATTCAGAACCCCGCGCCCGTCACCGAGCCCGCGCCGGCCCCTGCGCCCGCGCCTGCCCCCGAACCCGCGCCGACGGCAGGCAACGGCGTTGAAGCAGAGCGCGCCCGCTGCGCTGCGATCACCGAGCTGTGCCGCGCCTTCGGCATGGATCCCGATGAGCACATCCGCTCAGGCGCTACTCTCAGCGACGTGAACGCCGCCATCGTCGAGCGCATGAGACGCGAGCGCGCCCCGCTGCCCGTCTCCGGCAGCGTCCACGCCTCGACCGTCAACGTCGACATCGACGCCGCCGACAAGTTCCGCGCCGCCGCGGCCGACGGCCTGCGCCTGAGACTGGGCGCGCAGATCGCGCATCCGGCCAGCGGAGCGGAGGAGTTCCGCGGCGCCCACCTCATCGACCTGGCCCGCGAAGTGGTCGAGCGCAAGGGCGAGCGCGTTTCCCGCGGCATCGCCTATGACGAGCTGGCCAAGCGCGCTATGGCCACCAGCGATTTCCCGCTGATCCTCGGAAACGTTGCCGACGCCATCCTCAAGGAAGCCTACGCGGCCGCCCCGTCCACGTGGCGCGGCTGGTGCGCCGCCGGATCGCTGTCCGACTTCAAGGTGCAGCGCACCGTCCGCCTCTCCGAGACCGGCAACCTCGAGCTGATCCCCGAGGGCGGCGAGTACACGATGGCCGAGTTCACCGAAGCCGAAGACGGCATCCAGCTCTTCACTTTCGGGAAGAAGTTCTCGCTCACGCGTCAGGCCATCGTCAACGACGACCTGCGCGCCTTCACCCGCCTGCCGCAGCGCTTCGGATCGGCGGCCGCGCGCACCATCAACCACGCCGTCTATGCCCTGCTCGTCGCCAATCCCAAGACCTACGACAACAAGACGGTGTTCCACAGCGCTCACTACAACCTCGCCGCCACAGGCGGAGCGCTTTCGGCCGCGACGCTCAGCGCCGCCCGCGCCGCCATGCGCCGCCAGACCGGCCTGAAAGGCGACGACGCGCTCAACATCAGCCCCGCGTACCTGATCATCCCGCCCGAGATCGAGACCACGGCCCGCCAGCTGATGTTCAGCGAGACCGACCTCACCGCCAACGCGTCCGGCGTCGTCAACGTCTTCAGAAATTCGCTGTCGATCATCGTCGAGGCCGAACTGGCCGACACCAAGGCGTGGTACCTGGCCGCCGCTCCCGCTGCGGTCGACACGTTCGAGGTCGCCTTCCTCGACGGCGTTCAGTCGCCGTTCATCGAACAGCGCGAGAGCTGGAACACCGACGGCATCGAGTACAAAGTGCGCCTCGACTTCGGCGTCAAGTGCTGGGACTACCGCGGCCTCTACAAGAACCCCGGCCCCAGCGAATAAGGAGGAATGAACCATGTCCGCAATGACCAAACCCATCCAGATCGGTTCGCAGATCAACTACACCAACGCCGGCGAGACGAAGATCAACGGTCGCGACATCGTGGCGCTGACAAACCTGTGCGGCATCGCCCAGGCCGACATCGCCGCCGGCGAGACCGGCGTGCTGATCCTGAGCGGCGTGCATGAAGTGCCCGCCATCGGCACGGCCGCGTTCACCGTCGGCCAGGTCGTGTACTGGGACGCGACGAACGCCAAGGCCACGAACGTCGCCACGGGCAACACCGCCCTCGGCGTCGTCACTGAACCGAAGGCCCAGAGCGGCACTGCGGCCCGCGTGCGCATCGGCTTCCCGGTCGTCATCCCCAGCGCGTAAGCCATGAGCCTGCGTCAGGTCATGCGCGATGATCTGCGCGCCGGGCGCGTGTGGTTCAACGAAGGCGAGATGGCCGGCACCCATGAGATCAACGGCGCCAAAGTGCTCTGCGTCGTCGACGCCGCGGAAGCGGGCGAAACCAGTTCCGTGCGCAGCGACGCCGCGCAGCAGCGCCGCAGTGAAGGCCTGATGACCGGCGCGCTCACCGTCTACATGCGCCGCGACGAGTACTGCGGCACGCCCTTCATCGGCCAGCCCCTGACGCTCGACGGACGCAAGTACCGCATCGCGTCGTGGGGCGACGACGAAGGCGTACTGGAACTGAACCTGATCGAGGTGCGGGCGCGATGCTGACGGCCGGCATCCAGTTCGATGAAGCGCAGATCCGAAAGGCGTTTACCGCCCTGTCCGGCATCCCCGGCGGGGCGGAGACCGCCGTCTGCCGCGCCATCAACAGGGCCGTCGACCGCGGCAAAACACAGACCGTGCGCGAGATCTGTTCGCAGTACAACATCAAGCCCTCGCAGGTGCGCTCTCACATGCGCGTCCTCCGCGCCACGCGCGCCAACCTCAGCGCCGTCATCCTTCAGACCGGCAGCCCGCTGGAGCTGATGATCTTCGCGCGCAAGCCGAAGAAACCGCCGAAGCAGAAAGGCGTGGAAGTCAGCGCGCGCACGAAAGTGGTCGCCGGCGTTCATTTCGGCGTCTTCAAGACGCTGCCGCACGTCTTCGTGGCGAAGATGTCCAACGGACACATCGGCATCTACTCCCGCAAGGGCACGAAGACCCTGCCCATCGAGCAGAAGTACACCACCAGCGTGCCGCAGATGATGAAGAACGCCAAAGTCATGGACCGCCTCGTCGAAGCCGCGCAGAAGGTGATGACCGCCGAGCTTGACCGCCAGATCGAACTGCTCCTGACGCAGAGGAGATGAGCCAATGACCCCGCTGTTTCTGCTTGACGCCCTCCAGCGCCGCCTGGAAGAGGTCTTCGCTCACGTCTCGTTCCCCGACGACGACGGCGAGGAGCTCGGCGTCCACGTGTACCAGATGGCGCTGCCCAGTCCCGAAGGGGCGCAGATCACGCCGCGCGACGAAGCCGAAGAGCCGCCCGCCCTCGACGATTACATCCCGCTGAACGACGGCGGCTACACGCGCGCCCAGGCCAAACGCCTGTTTCCCTGCGTTGTGCTAAAGCCGCTGGCCTTTGCCGCCGGCGACGTCGCCAAAGACGAGGAGGACACTCTCACCGTGATCCTCACCGTCGGCGCGTTCGAGGACGGCAGCGACAACGCCGAGGGCGGCCGCATCGTCGTCACGCTGCTGGAGAAGATCCGCTACAGCCTGGAGACGTCGCCGCTGCTGGAGAAGAAATACGAGTGCGGCACTCCGTCGGCCTGGGAGCTGATGGACCTTGACACGCGGCCGTTCTGGTTCGGCGAGATGTCCACCACGTGGACCATCCGCAAGGCCAGGCGGCTGCCCGAACTTGAAGAAGATTTCCGCGTCGGGTTCTACCCGACAGAAAGGATCATGCCATGAACGAACAGACCGTTTACTGCGGCCCCGCGCTTCCCCGCGGCGGCCTGGGCGCGTTCGCCGTGTTCATCGGCCCGCTGCCCGAAAGCGTGAAGAAGCTGATCGCCGCGTGTCCGGAGATCGGCCGCCTGATCGTGCCCGTCGAACAGCTCGCGCTCACGCGCGCTGCCGCTGCGAAGAAGGGCACCGAGGAGAACCGCCTCTTTGAAGCGGTGAAGAAGCACAAATGGGAGGTGGCTGAATAATGGCCTACCGTCACGGAGTTTACGTTTCCGAAGTCCCCACCTCGCTCGTGCCGCCCGTGCGCGTCGATTCCGACACGCCGTTCTTCGTCGGCGCGGCGCCCGTCCACCTGGTTGCCAAAACGGCGGCTGAGGCGCAGGCCCTCGTTAACAATCCCGTGCTGGCCTATACCTACGCCGAAGCCGTCGAGAAACTCGGCATGGCCGCGCAGGAAGACTGGGGCGGCTACACGCTGTGCGAGTGCGCCTATTCGCAGTTCGCGCTCTACGGCATCTCGCCCGCCATCTTCGTCAACGTCTTCGACCCCACGGCCAGCCCCGAGACCGTCGCCCGCGCCGAATACGCCGTTGCTGACAAACAGGCCGTCCTGGGCAAGAACGTCCTGCGCTGGACCGTCGAGGTGTTCACCAGCGACGACAGCGAAGCCGCGGCACTCGAAGAGGGCGTCGATTACTCGCTGGCGTTCGATGCCGACGGCAACCTGATCGTCAACGCCCTGGCCGGCGGCGCGCTTGCCACGGCGACGTCGCTCTATGCCGAGTTCAGCACCTGCGATCCGTCCGCCGTCACGGCCGCCATGGTGATCGGCGGCTACAACGCCTCGACGGGCAAGTACACCGGCCTTGAGCTGATCGAGAGCGTCTATCCCAAGTGGAAGCTCGTCCCCGGCTTCATCGTCTGCCCCGGCTTCTCGTCCAACCCCGCCGTCGCTGCCGTGATGGCCGCCAAGGCCGCGAACATCAACGGCTCGTTCAGCTGCATGGCCCTCTGCGACGTGCCCTGCGGCACGGGCGGCGTGACCGTGTACAGCGACGTGCCGGAGTGGAAGAACACCAACAACCTCACCGCTCCCGAGCAGGTCGTCTGCTGGCCGATGCTCACGCTCGGCGGAACGAAGTTCCACCTCTCGGTGCAGCTGGCCGGCCTGATGGGCAAGGTCGATTCCGCCAGTGAGGGCGTGCCCTACGCCTCGCCGTCCAACCACAACCTGCAGATGAACGGCATGTGCCTCGACGACGCAGCCGCCACAGAGGTGACGATGACCAAGGAGCAGGCCACGTACCTGAACAGCTGCGGCATCGTCACCGCGCTCAACTGGTCGCTCGGCTGGGTGGCATGGGGCAACCGTACCGGCTGCTATCCCGGCATCACCGACACAAAGGACGCGTTCATCCCCGTGCGCCGCATGTTCCAGTTCATCGGCAACACGCTGATCCTGTCTTACTGGCAGAAGGTCGATCAGCCGATCACCAAGAGATTGATCCAGACCATCTGCGACAGCGTGCAGATGTGGCTGAACGGACTGGCTGCGCGTGAGTGGCTGGTGGGACAGCCGAAGATCGAGTTCCTGGAGTCGGAGAACCCGACCACCGACCTGATCGACGGCATCGTCCGCTTCCACGTCTACATCACGCCGCCCGTGCCGGCGCGCGAGATCGACTTCATCCTCGAATACGACGTGACCCAGATGGACACGCTCTTTGACTAGGAGGCGATACACATGCCCGCGATTCCCGAAAGACTGATCAACTTCAACTGCTACAGCGAGGCCGGCCGCCTGCTCGGCCTGACCACCGTCGACATGCCGCAGCTGCAGGCCATGACCGACACCGTGAAGGGCGCCGGCATCGCTGGAGAGCTGAACGAGCCGACGCTCGGCCACTATCAGGCCCTCAGCGCCACGGTGCACTTCAACACAGCCAACATCGACATGAACTACCTGATCAACCCCATGCCGCACATCCTCGTTTTCATGGGCGCGATGCAGTACGTCGATCAGGGCACCGGCGAGCACAAGACGCATTCGCTGCGCGTGCTCATGCGCTGCAAGCCCACCAACAGCCAGATCGGCAACGCCGACGTGTCGGCCGCGATGGACTCGCAGGTCGAGTTCTCGGTCGACCGCCTGCTGATCTCCGTGGACGGCACGCCGACCGTGGATTACGATCCGCTCAACTTCATCTGCAACATCGGCGGCGTCGACATCCTCGCCGGCGCCCGCGCGCTGATCCAGTAACAAAAAAAGGGAGCCGCTCAAAGCGAGCGGCTCCCGCATTTTATGAACCTGAAAGGGGATAGTGTGAAAATGTCTGCCAGAAAGATCGTCGTCGAAGAGGCGCCGCAGTTCACGCCCGAGCAGATGGCCGCGGCGGCGGCTTCCCTTCCCGCCGTCGTCGTCAACGAGCCTGCGCCGGAAGAACGCATCGAGCAGATCGAAAACGGAGAGCCCGATGCCGTGCTTTCGGAAGAGCCGGCTCCGGAGCAGCCGGAAGCGACCGCCGTGCCGGAGGCTGAAACGGCGTTCGACCTGCGCCGCGCCGTGGAGCACAAGGGCGTGACCTACACGCGCGTCGAGCTTGACCGTGACAGGCTGACCGGCGAGGCGGTGACGCGCGCCGAGCGCATCTACATGGTGGAGAGCCCGAACGCCGGCGTGCAGAACATGCTCAACTCGCTCACGTTCATGCAGATCCTCGGATCTATCGCCGCCGGCATTCCCTACGCCGTCGTCAAAAAGATGGACGGCGTCGACGCCTTCCGCCTGGCAACGGACGCCACGGCGCTTTTTTTCGGGCGGTAGGCCGCACCACGCCGGCCGAGCTGCGCACCATCTGCCTGCGCCTGGCCGGCCGGTACTTTTCCAGCGCCCTCGAATTCGCCCGCCTTCCGCTTGACGAGCTGCGGCTGTGGATCGACAGCGCAGTGTCAGAGAGCAGGAAAAGGTGAATTTATGATATAATCCTTTCGGCAAAACAGCGCGGAAGGAAATGAAGACCGGCACAGTACAGCCGGGATTTTGACTTTTCACGATGCCGTGTTATAATTCAATCGTCCAATGAACGAGGACAGCGCGACATGCAGCACCAAAAAAAAACAGCCCCCCGTTGCAGCGGGGGGTTGTTGCATTTGGGCTGATAGCGCTTTGTTGCGGTCATCTGTCCAGCCACTTGCTGATGCAGTTTGCCACTACGCCAGCCACGACAGAGACCATGAACGAGAGAATAACAGCGGACATTGCAGACACCCCCTCTCCCGTTGTGACATAGGATCGGGCGTTGCAGCGCCACGGCGTTAAGTATAACACGAACATTCAAAATTGACATTTCAGCCGCCCTCATGCGAGGCGCGGCTTTTTTGATACCCGCACGGAGGTGGACGAAATGGGGAAGATCTACGAAGTGGGGCTGAAGCTGTCCGCCGCAATCGACCCCAAACTGCGCGGCGCGTTCGACTCCGCGCAGGAGAGTATGCGCGCCCTTGGCAACGGCATGAAGGCAATGCAGGACCGCCTCGGCAATATGGACGCGTGGCGAAAGCTGAACGCCGGCGTCAAGGACACCAAGCAGCAGTTCGGCCTTGCCAAGCAGGAGATGGAGCGGCTGCGCGCGCAGATGAGCGCTGCCGACAAGCCGACGAAGGCGATGGCCCACGCCTTTGAGAACGCCAAAACGCGTGTGTTCGAGCTGGGCGATCGGCTGCGCAGCCAGCGCGCCGAACTGGCCGACGTGGCCGTCGCCATGGACAAGGCCGGCATCTCGACGAAGAACTTCGGCGCCGAGCAGCAGCGCCTCTTGGAACAGATGGCAAAGATGGGCGTCCTGCGCGAGCGCATCGCCGCCAACAACGCCGCGATCCAGGCCAACGATGCCCGCAAAGCCGCCCTCAAACAGAAGATGCTGGGCCCGCTGGCTGGTTTTATCAATCCCAGTATGCTTGGCGCCTACGGCGTCGCGCAGGTGATCCGCCGCAGCGCCAACTACGAGCACGCCCTTAATCAAGTGCAGGCTGTGAAGGAATTTGACGACGCGCAGCGAAAGGTGCTCGACAAGCACTTCCGTTATCTGGGACGTACCACCGAGTTCACCGAGAGCGACGCCGCCCGGCTGGGGCTCAACTTTGCGCGTGCCGGACTGGACGACCGGCAGATCATCGAAGCCAGCGGCGCGACCATGAACATGGCCACAGCCAATAACATGAGTCTTGATGAAACCTCAACCATACTTGCGAATCAGATTAAAACGTGGGGCTACAGCACCGACCGGACAGCGCGCATGGCCAGCATCCTCACCAAGAGCGCCAACAGCGCCAACATGGATGTGCGAATGCTGGCCGAAGCGGCAAAAATGGGAGCACAGTCAGGAGCGCTCGTTGGCGTAACGCCAGAGCAATTCGGCGCGATGATCGGCGCGACAAGCAACCGGGGCTTGCAGGGTAGTATGGCTGGCGTGGGGGTAAATGAGTTTTTAAAGCGTTTGGCGAATCCAACAAAAGAGGTTGACGCCGCTTTTGCACGTCTTGGAATCAAAAAGAACGATTATAGAGATGCAGATGGAAATATGCGCGACGTAATGGGAATTATCGCGCTGATTTCAAAAAAGACAGAAGGAAAGGGCAATATCGATGAGCTGTCTGATATTTTCGGCATTGGAGGAGCTCGTGGAGGTCGTGCGTTAGCAGCTATCATAAAATCATACCGAGAGGGCGAACTGAAAACGCTGCTCGACGGTATCGAGAACTCCGACAAAAACGGCGAGCGCTACGTGGATCAGGCCGCCGCGAAGATGCGCGAAGGGCTTACCGGCTCGTTCGCGCGGCTGTCCAGTGCATGGGAAGGATTCACGCACTCGCTGTTTACCGACGAAGCCGGCAAAGGACTGGCCGCGACCATCGACAGCATCGCCGAAAAGCTGAACAAGCTCACCGACTGGCTGAGCGCGAATCAGAAGACCGTCACATTTGTCAGCGAATGGGCTGCCAAGTTCGTCGCGCTCAAGATGGCCGTGTTCGGCGCACAGTACGCTTTTGCCCAGCTCAAAGGCGTGTATCTCGGCGTCAAAGGCGCCGTGCTCGCCGGACATGCCGCGATGCTGCTGTACAAAGGCGGAATGACCGCCCTGACAGCCGCCTACGGTGCCAACAGCGCAGTCGTGAAGGCGGCCACCGCCGCGCAGTGGCTGTGGAACGCGGCGCTCAATGCCAACCCGATCGGGCTGACGATCACCGCCGTCGCAGGATTGGCAGCTGGCGCCGTGCTGCTGTATAATAAATGGGAGCCGTTCCGCAAGTGGTGGGACGGCCTTTGGAGTGGCATGAAGGAAAAGTCCGCCGCGGCGTGGGCCCGGATCAAGGAAAAGGCCTCCGGCACGGCCGACTGGTTCCGCGAACTGCCGGACAAAATCAAAGGCTGGCTCGCCGCCATTCCTGACCACTTCGTCGAGATGATCAAGGGCCTGCCGTCAAAGATCGGCGAGGCGTTTGAGGAGTTCGGGCGCTACATCAAGGGTAAGCTGAAAGAGTTCTTCACGTTTAACTTCAATTTCGGCGACGTCGGCAAAAAGGTCGGCTCTGGCGTCAGCGCCTGGCAAAAGGGGGCTGCGGATCCATCCGGCCAGTTTGACATGGACGTTCCCGGCAGCGCCGCCGGCCGCAAGACCGCTGGCCCGATGCTCTCGCTGATCGGCGAGGGGGCCGCGCCGGAGTACGTCATCCCCACGGAAAGCCGCTACCGCGAACGCGCGCTGGCGCTGTGGCAGCAGGCGGGGAAGGATCTCGGCGTGCCGATGTATGCGAAGGGCGAGCGGCTCGGCAAGAAGCAGCCAAACACGGGTGTTTTTGCCTGGGACCCGATGATTACGCAAGAATCATTTGGGAAAAGGATTTTTAGCGATAAGCCAGTCTGGAAGAGCCTTAAGGAGTTTGTTTCAAACATAAGTGCTTTAGACGTTTGGGATGCCCTTGATTTTCATTCTCAGTTCAGAGGCCCTGCGAATTTGTTAGCGCCATTCCTCTCTTCGCAGTATAAGATCATGGGCGCTCAGAATATGGATAAGTGGAGCCAGGTTTTCGCAATCGGCGGTACTACATTGACACTGTTTCTGAGCAATATGATTGCAAACGCCAGCTCGTCAATGAAAGAAAAAAACGGCGCAATCAATGTTTTCGACGAGTGGGGCAGAAAGTTGAAAGAGCTTTTCGCCTTCAACGTCTCGTTCGGTAAGGATGCCGGCGGTTTTGACATGAACGTTCCCGGGAGTGCCGCAGGACGTAAGACCGCAGGGCCGATGTTGTCGCTGATCGGCGAAGGCGCCGCGCCCGAGTACATTATTCCTACCGAAAGCCGTTACCGCATCCGAGCTCTAGAACTCTGGCAGCAGGCAGGCAAAGACCTTGGTGTGCCGATGTTTGCGAAAGGTTATTTTGCAAAGGAGCAAACAGCCGCTGAGCAAAATGATAAGGTTAGCGGTAAGGATTTGCTGCTGGGGTTATCTTCAAGAAGAAGACAGCCAGACAAAGCTATTCAAAGGATTATGGATGAATATGCGCAAAGCCCATCGAAATTTAATCTTAATGCCTTTTTGTCTAACGACAATGTTCAATCTGGACTGTTAGGCGTAACAGCTGTAGGAGCTAAGCATTTGTTGGGAGATGGCGCTGGGGACATTGTTCAGTATTTGGCAGCTATCCTTTTGATTCTGAAAGGCTTGTCAGCAAAATTGGCTCATTCTGCGACAACGAATATTCATATTCAAAACAATGCTAATGAAAGAGACATCGAACAGATTTTGTTGAATTTGGGTGTTATACAAGGGCGCACTAGTTTTTAATAATTGTGTTATAATAAAGGAGAGGTGAGACGCATGATCTTTCAAAAGTGGATTCACTATATTACTCATAAACCATCCATTTGGCTCGTTATTATCATCCTCTTCAGGCCTTTTCTGAACATGCACATGTGGGCGTCATGCGCGCTTTTTATTGTGGTTTTTGCATTTTTCATTCATTGGCTTTTTGTTAATGCTGACTGATTTCTCATGCCATTTCTGCTGATTCAGGCCAGAAAGAAGGGATCTCATGAATGCGCTTTTTCAGTTAGGTTATTTGCCTCGTAATCGTGATGATGAGTTCTATAAAAAGTGTGACAAATTATTGGATTACGTTCTTTTGTATGCATTTTACCTGCTCATCGTGAATGTTTGTCTGGTGTCTTTGGAGTAAAGTCTGTTCAAGTTTTTATGCCGCTTCTGCTGACGCAGACAGCGGCATTTTTATCACCAAAATTTGACTCTTGCCAAATACAGGGATTTATATACAATCGTCTCATCCTATCTGAAAGGGCGTTGTCCTGTATGGCAAGGTTAAAAACGGCAAAGGTCACAGCAGTGAATATCAAGATACAACCCGATCATAATCCTGAAATGTATATCAGATTGTTAGAGCTGCTCTTGAAAGAAAAAGTAATTGCTCCGATTCAAGGACATGATCGTCTTATGATCGCTTTCTCATATCCACAAGAAGCGAATAAAGCTATTTTGCAAGGATTCATCATTACGTTTACGGATCTCGATAAGGACACGACCTGGATTAATATTTCTGACATGATCAAAGTTTCGGCGGATCAAATACCGGAGATACCAGATAATCTAAAGCCAAACGCCAGAATTCACGCGTTTATTTTCGATTCTGTAAGTCATCTGATGCTGCTCTTGCTTGACAAGCGGTCTGTAAATTCCATTTGCAAAGGATTACAGAATTTATGCAGTGATCAGCGTATTATTGAAGAATTTGGATCAGTTGATATTGAAACAGTTAAGGACATTCAATATATAAATGATATAATTGAAATGTCAAATGAACAGTTGAATTCTTTAAAGATTACCATCAGCTTGCCAAATCCTGAAGATTTGTCTGAAACGAAAATGAGAATTGTTGAACGGTACAAGCAGGCAAAGATCAAAAAAGTTGAGCATAACGAAAAAGCGTTGCCTGGCGGGATGGCTTTATCTGATGAATCCCGAGCTTTGCTTTATATAAGTGCAGATAACGGCTCAGCTGTTGCAACGGGACGGAGGTGTGGAAAGAATGAAAAAATATCAACAGTTGCTCATCCAATGCAAATCTCTTTTCCATATGATTCTTCAAAAAATAGCGTATATCAAGAATTTGGTAAGAATGCCGATGCTATTTTCCGAGACATACAGACTCAAAGAAAAAACGATGTTTAAGCAACTGGAAGGAGTATCAGGAACAATATTGTCCTTTTGGCGAAATTACGGCGGGTGGAAATCTTTTTTCGGTTCGCCGTATTTGCATCTTTCCTTAGTGCTCTCTGTTGTTATATATTGCTACAACGCGGACAAGGCAGACTTTTTGAGTAAATGGACTGAGCGGATGACATCTACTTTGCCCAGTATGTTAGGAATGAGCATAGCGGCGTTTGCTATTTTCTTAGCTGTTGGAGATGATGAGTTCAAACAATTAATTGGCGGTTCTGATCCTGATGGTAATCCTTCGCCGATGATGGTAGCTGTCGCTTCTTTTACGCACTTCACGTTGATTCAGGCTATTGCGTTGATTTTTGCTGTCTTCTTTTCTTTTGCACATTTCGACTTATGGCTTTTGCGATTTCTGCTGATATTCCTGTATATTTATGCTTTGTTTCTGGTAATTGCGACCATTTTTGCCATTTATCGAATAGCAGACAGCTATGATGAAATCGTTAAAATTAAGAAATGAATGTTCATAAAAGCCGCCGCGGTATCATGCCGCAGCGGCTTTTTTCATACCCAAAATCCGAAAGGCAGGTGAAGCTCCATGCCCCAAACGCTGACGACGATCCAGGGCGATACCTGGGACCATCTGGCCAAACGCGTCTACGGCGACGAGCTGCTGTGCGACGTGCTCATGCAGGCCAATCCCGCGCACCTGAACACGGCCATCTTTCCAGCCGGCGTCGTGCTGATCGTGCCGGAGACGGAGAAGTCCGTCCGCAACGCGCCGCCGCCGTGGAGGGCGGAATGACCGCCCCCGCGCGTCGCGCCTCGCTGCGGCTGCTGTACGACAGCAAGGACATTAGCGCTGATCTGGCGCCGTACCTGAAATCGTTCTCGTTCACCGACAGCTTCGAGGCCGCCGACGACCTGCAGATCACGCTGGCCGATCCGATGGCCCTGTGGCGCAACAGCTGGTTCCCCGACAAGGGCGCCACGCTGAAGGCGACGCTGTGCGTGGCCGACTGGACGGACGAGGGCGACACCGCCGAGCTGTACTGCGGCCAGTTCTTCATTGACGAGATCACCGCGCAGGGGCCGGAGAGCACGGTCACGATCAAGGCGCGCAGCGCCCCCGTCGGCAATAAGAAGAACGCCAGCGGCGGCGATGCCATGCGCACCAAAAAGACGCGCGCCTGGGAAGCGACGACGCTCAAGACCATTGCCGCGCAGATCGCCGCCGAGGCGAAAGTGCAGCTGTACTTCAACCTGGCAAAAGATATTTCGTACCAGCGCCGCGACCAGAAGGAGCTGAGCGACCTTGCCTTTTTGCAGAGACTGGGCTGGGAGGACGGCGGCGACTTCCGCGTCAAGCTGACCGACAAAAAGCTGATCGTTGCTTCGCAGGCTGATCTTGAGAAGACTGCCAGCGCCGCTACGGTCAAGCCGCCCGACGGCAAGGGCAACGACGGCGGCAGTGCCGCGGCCGGCCCCGGGCGGCTGAGCACGTGGAGTTTCACCAGCAGCGCCAACCGCCAGTACCGAGCCTGCAAGGTGAGCTGGTACGACGCCCGCAAGAAAAAGAACTACAGCGCCACGGTCCAGGCAGGCACGCAGGAGACGGGGCAGACGCTGGTCGTCAATCAGCGCTGCGAGTCGCAGGCCGACGCCGAGCGCATTGCCCGCTCGCGTCTGCGGCAGGCCAACATGGCCACGGTCAAGGGCAGCCTGACGATGATCGGCGACATCCGCATGAGCGCGGGGCTGAACATCGACCTGGAAGGCTTCGGCGTCTTCGACGGCAAATACTTCATCGACACGGCCACGCACACCGTCGACGGCAGCGGCTACAAAACATCATTGCAGATCCACCGCGGAAAGGACCGCGAATGAGCGAACAGACCTGTACCATCCACGCCGGCGAAGTGTCGGCGATCTATCCGGCGCGGCACACCGCCCGCGTGCGGCTGCCCGATCTCGACATCGTCACCGACGAGCTGCCCATCATTATTCCCGCCGCCGTAAAAAGCCACGATTACCGCCTGCCCGAAGTGGGGGAGACGGTGCTCGTGGCTTTTTCTACAAGCGGGGAAGAGGCCGGCTACATCCTCGGCTGCCTCTACACGGCCGCCGATCCCGTGCCGGTGAAGAGCGCCGACGTGCGCCACTGGAGCATGGAAGGCGCCGGGGCGATCGAGCTGGACCGTGCCGCTCACAGCGTGACGATCATCGACGCGCACGGCAGCGTCATCAGGATGGCCGGCGGCGACATCGTGCTGCAGGCGGCAGCCAATATCCATCTCAATCCCGGCAGCGTCTCCATTCCCTCACACCTGTCGGCGATGTTTGATTAAAAAACGGCCGTCCCCGGATCGGGAGCGGCCGTTTTGTGAAGAACTATTTGTCGTTGTAATGGCTGCGGCACTGGATAATAACGAGGCAGCCGTCTTCAAAGCAGTAAACGAGCCGGTCTTTTTCATTGATCCGTTTGCTCCAGAAGCCCGACAACTCTCCCTTGAGTGCTTCAGGCTTACCTGTTCCTTGATCCGGTTTGCCGGAGCGGCGAAGCTCTTTGATAAATTCGTTGATCTTTTTAACGGCTCTCTTGTCATGCTCGAGCAGGAAGAGGTACTCTTCCCAGCTGTCCTGTGCCCAGATGAGCTTAGTCATTGGAATCGCCGACTTCGATCAGATCATGTTCGACGATCTGTCCCTTCCTGATCTGATCGATCGAGCGTCTCAGATGGCGCATGTTCTCCTCACTGTAAAACGGATCAGCCTTGGACTCGAACGGCAGACCGTTGTGCAGCCTGACCTGCGCCAGGAACATGCGGATGCCCGTTGCCGTATCGATCCCCATCGACTGGAAGATCGGATCGGTACTGCTTTTCAGATCGACTGGAACGCGTGCCTGTACAAGAACAGTGTCAGCCATGATGATCACCTCGGTAGAAGATTTTATTTGATTACATTTGCAATCAGTCGTATTTTATCACGCGATAGAGCGATGTCAAGAAAGGAGTTCCTCCAATGCCCGCACAGACGAGACTCGGCGACAACGACACGGGGCACGACGCCTGCCCGCCGACGGCGCTTGCGTCAGCAAGTCCGAATGTATTTGTTAATACCCGGGCAGCGGGGCGTGTCAACGATCCTTATACCGAGCACGGTTGCCTTGTCCACCCGCCGCACGTCGGGAAAATCGCTTCGGGAAGCGCGACCGTGTTTATCAACGGCCTGGCGGCTGGAAGGATAGGAGATCCTGTGTCATGCGGCGGCAGTGTCGCTCAAGGATCCGGAAACGTTTTTGTCGGCTCATAAAAGGAGTGATGTCTATTGCTTGGAACGTTCGGCGAAGTCGTCTTTGAAACGTCTTCGCAGCTGATCCGCACGTTCGACGGCTTCAAGCGCACGCAGTCGGCCCGCTGGGCGACGCACGACCGCATCGGCCTGAAGCCGCTGATCGAATACACAGGCCCGCAGCCGGTGAGCGTTTCGTTCGACATGAGTTTTTCCGTGGAGATGGGCGTGCATCCGCTGGGCGAGATCCAGACGCTGCAAGGACATCTCGACGCCGGCGATCACTGCGAGCTGATCCTCGACGGCCGGTATTTCGGCGATTTCGTGATCGAGTCGCTGAACGAAGAGTGGACACGGCTGGACAACCGCGGCGGCCTGCTCGCCGCGCGCGTGTCGGTGTCGCTGAAGGAGTACGCCCCATGGCCGCAAGCGTGACCGTGATCGCCGATCCGGCTGCCGTGAACTTCGCTCCGGCGACGCCGATCGAGGAGATCGTCCAGAACCTGCGCACTATTTTGAACACGGCCGTCGGCACCGTGCCGCTCGACCGCGATTTCGGCGTGCCCGTCGACCTCGTCGATTCGCCGCAGCCGGTGGCGCTGGCCAGGTTGACGGCGCAGATCGTCAAGGCCGTGCATCGCTACGAACCGCGTGCTGCCGTGAAGCGCGTCACCTATACGGGCGACGCTGACGGGCGCCTTGTTCCCAAACTGGAGGTGGAGATCGATGTCGGTTGACCTTACGGCCCTGCCGCAGATCACGTTCCTCGACGCCGACGCCGAGGGCGTGGAAAGCAGGATCATCACACAATACGAGACCGTGGCGGGCCGATCGCTGGCGAAGGGCGATCCGGTCCGCCTTTTTCTGGAGAGCGTCGCGGCGGTCATCGTGCAGCAGCGCGAACTGATCGACTGGTCAGCCAAACAGAACCTGCTGGCCTACGCAGGCGGCGATTTCCTCGACCATCTCGGCGCGTTCCTCGGCGTGACGCGCCTGCCTGCGGCGAAGGCGCTGTGCACCGTGCGCTTTTCTCTCAGTTCTCCGCGCACGTTCGGCGTGCTCATCCCCGCTGGAACGCGCGTGACGCCTGACGGGAACCTGATGTTTTCCGTCACCGAGGCCGCGACGATCGCAGCGGGCGCCATGTATGCCGACGTGACCGTCGAATGCCAGACAGCGGGGGAGATCGGCAACGGCTTTGTGGCCGGACAGATCAACCAGCTGGTCGACCCGATCGCGTACATCGAATCGGTTAGCAACACGGCAGCCAGCACCGGCGGTGCGGACACCGAATCCGACGCGGCGCTGCGCGAACGCGTGCGCCTGGCGCCGGAGAGCTTCAGCGTTGCCGGATCGAAAGAGGCGTACGAGTTCTGGGCGAAGACGGCCAGCCCGGCGATCCTCGACGTGACCGTCGACGGTCCGGCCGAGGAGCCAGGACACGTGTACATCTACCCGCTGATGACCGGCGGCACGCTGCCGTCGCAGGAGATCCTCGACGCCGTGGCCGAATCGTGCAGCGCCAGCAGGGTGCGTCCGCTGACGGACACGGTCCACGTCGTCGCGCCGACGGCCGTCGATTATGCGATCAACCTGACCTATTACGCGAGCAGGACGAACAGCACCATCACGCGCGACGTGGCGACGGCCGTGGACGAATACATCCTCTGGCAGAGGTCGCGCATCGGCCGCGACATCAATCCTTCGGAGCTGATCAGCCGCGTCATGCTGGCCGGCGCCACGCGCGTGACGCTGGCGTCGCCGGCGTTCCGGGTGCTGACCGTCTCGCAGGTGGCCATCCCGTCCGCAGCGCCGGTGCTGTCGTTCGGAGGATTCGACGATGAGTAAGACGCTCGACGCTCTGGCGCTTGCCGACCTTCTGCCCTCCAGCATTTCCGCAGACGGCAAGGTGGCAGCCGCCGCGCAGGCGATCGATCCGGAGCTTCGGGCGGTGACCGCTGCCGCGGGAACGCTGCCGATCCTCAGCCGCATCGACGATCTGCCGGAAGAAATTATCGACCTGCTGGCGTGGCAGTGGCACGTCGACCTGTACGAGACGACGCTGACGCTGCGAGAGAAGCGCGAGACGGTCAAGCGCCTGCTGCTCATGCATCGCTACAAGGGCACGCGCCGGGCGGTAGACGAGGCGCTGGCGCCGATCGATTACACAGTCAGCATCAACGAGGCGACGGGCGAACCGTTCCTGTTCGACGTCGATCTTTATGTGGATGTTGAGGTCGATCTCGCCGAGGCGCGCGACCGCTGCATCCGCTATGTGAACATCGCCAAGCCGGTCAGCAGGCACCTGCGGAACATCGACGTGCATTACAACAACGAACCGTCGACGGGAACGTTCTACGCCGGCAGCGTCCTCACGGGATACATCGACGTGATGATCGACGCAACGAGCGTTTAAGAAAAGGAGTCTGAAACCATGCCAACAACTTACAGGGCAACGCTGACGAACGTCGGCGCGTCGCAGGTGGCCGACGCCATCGCACAAGGAACCACGCTCACGTGGGCGAAAATGGCGCTGGGCGACGGCAACGGCAGCGCCGTGACCGTGGACGCCAGCCGGACCTCGCTGGTCAACGAACAGTACCGCGCGCCGCTGAACGACCTTGTCCGCGACAGCGCCAACCCGAACACCATCGTTGGTACGCTCGTCGTGCCCCCTGAGACGGGCGGCTGGACCATCCGTGAGTTCGGCATCTACGACAACGCGGCGACGCCGAACCTTGTGGCCTACGGTGAGACGCCGGAGATCGAAAAGCCGGCAAGTTCAGCCAGCGCAGGGATCAACCTGCGACTGCGCTTCAGGCTGGTCGTCAGCGCCGACGCGAACATCACGCTCTCGCCCGACTCGAACGAGGCGTACGCGACGATCGAATACGTGAAGGACAACGCCGTCAAGAGCCTGAGCGTCAGCGGCCGGACGATCACCTACACGATGGGCGACGGCGACACGCACACGCTCACGACGCAGGACACGACGTACGACGTCGCCACGCAAAGCGCCAATGGCCTGATGAGCAAGACCGACAAGGGCATCGTCGACAATCTTCCGCAGACTTATTACCCGCTCAGCGGCGGCACTCTGAATGGCAACCAAATCATGTTCACAGGTAGTTCACCGTATATCACGCCGAACTCGACAGAGAAATACTTGCGGTTGTTCAACTATTCCTTTGCAGGGGGCGGCAGTCTGTACCTGAGCGGAAAGGACTTTTCGGATTCTCCCGGTCAGTTCCGCCTGAACGCCCATGACGGGACAAATTACAAAACGTTGATCGGCAAGCCTGACGGCTCGCTGACCTGGGGCGGACAGGACGTCATCTATCAACACCCGACTTATACGGCCCGCACCGGAAAACCGGCGTCTAACGCTACGCCCGGTTTCGGTGACACTGTCACCGTATCGCAGATCAAGAGCGACGGCACTGGACATGTAACAGCTGCGACGGATCGCACGATTACAATCCCAAATAGCGTTGCCACAATCTCGGCGGCCGGACTGATGAGCGCAACTGACAAATCGAAGCTGGACGGTATCACTGCAGGCGCAGAACCCAACCAGAACGCTTTTTCTGCTGTCAAGGTTAATAACACAAGCGTATCTGCTGATACAAAAACAGATACGCTGACGTTAAATGGAGGCAGTGGGATTACTCTAACAACTGATGCCACAAGCGATAAGATAACCATTGCAGTCACATCAAACACGTTCTATCCAATCACCGGCGGAACAATTCAAGGTAATAGCATCGAATTCACTGGTGATTCTCCGAATATTGGGCCGAACACGACAAATAAATATCTCAGACTTTTCAATACAAGTTTTATAGGCGGGGCGAGTTTATATCTGATTGGTAAGGATATACCCGGAGACGATTTGGTGGGCCTCAACGAAGCGGGTTGTTTTCGACTTAATGCACATAATGGGACAAACTACTCTTCGCTAATAGGAAAACCAGATGGATCATTAACATGGAATAATCATAACGTCCTCACCGATGCCGTGAGCTACGCCAAAGTTGCTGATTTGCCTTCACTGTACACTAGTATCAATTTTTCAAGTGTAAGCGTTTCAAACGCAACATATACGAATCTAGGTTCGTTCACACCTTCTAAAACTGGTAAGTGGTTAATCATGATAAATGTATCAATAGACGCTAATGCTACTGGATACAGACGTCTGGTTATTGCCAACAGTGCCACAGGTAATTATCCAGACCGTTTCAGAAACATTCAAACAGACGGCACGACAGCAAACAGCACACTGTTACAACTATCTTGGTTAAGCAATTTTACAAGTATAAGTACTGTATATTTTAATGTTTATCAGACATCGGGTAACGCATTAAATGCGTCTGGTGGTTATCGTGCCTATTACTTAGGAGGTTAATATGATTTTCTCTATTGACTCTGCCAGTTGTTGTATTGTTGTTGATGGTATAAATAAAAGCCATTACCGAAATACTACTGAAGACCGTGCTCAGATGCTTGAAGATTGTACCGCGATGGGGTTGATGAGCGACTACAAGGCGGTCATGGCCGAGTGGGGAGACGACGTCCCCCCGCCTGCGTTGGACGATCTCAAGACATCCAAGTTGTCCGATCTGGAGTCGTCATTCGACGCTCGCGTCTCCGGCTCATTCGTCAGTTCACAGGGCTGGCCGATGCAGTTCGACCGTGCGGACACGCTGGCCGTCGAGGGCGCGATCCAGCTGCTCAAGGCGACAGGACAGACGAGCGGGTACCTGACTGATGCAAACGACGCGACGCACTATGGTGTGTCACTGGCGACGATGGAAGCGATCAAGGTCGAAATGCTGGGAGCCTACGCTGCCTGCCACGCCCGCAAGCAGGAACAGCGCGCCGCTATCAATGCCGCGCAGACGGAAGAAGAGCTGGACGCGATCGAGATCACATGGCCTGTGTGACAGCAGAATACTAAGCAGGGCCGCTCCATGTCGGAGCGGCCCTGTGCGTTAAACTGGTTTGTTTTTCAGTTCGCGCATGAGCGCTTCTTCAAGCACTTGCGAAAAGTCGATCTCCGCACCTTCGGCGGCGCGTTTGAGCTGTGTCGGAATGACGCAGGTGACTTTCCCCTGTTCCCCGAAATATGCTTTTGAATATTCGTCTACATCGACCGTCACCATCGTGACGAGTGTTGCCGACGGTACCCAGTTTTCGTCAAGTTCACGGGCGATCTTCACGGGATCGACCGTTTTGATCGGCGAAGGCTGCGGGATCGGTTTGCCGTCTTCTTTCCACCAGCACACGAGACCGGCGAGAAGATCCTGCGCCATTGCGAAAGCGTCGTCGAGCGTATCACCGCAAGTCGCCTGTCCCCAGTCGGGAAATACGACTGAGTAGGGGCAGGTATCGCTGTCGTCCTTAAAAAAACACGCGGGATATGAAGTGAACGTTGTCGGCATAGGCAGTCCTCCCTAAATGCTGGTTTCTATTTCACACACATTCTACATACTTATAGCTAAAAAACAAGAAAGGACTGATCCGATGGCAAAAATGCACAGCGAACATTTTTCCGTGAAAGAGTGTGCCTGCAAGCACTGCGGCAAGGACTGGACCGATCCCCGGCTGATCACCCTGGCTGAGAAGATCCGTTCGGCACTCGGCGACCGGCCGATGATCCCCACAAGCGTCTGCCGGTGCCGCGATCATAACGCCGCATCCGGTGGATCGCCGAATTCACAGCACATGTACGGGCGGGCGATGGACTTTTACATCAACGGCATGTCGACGGAGGCGATCTTCGAGGCGCTGAAAGCCCTGTCTCGCTGCGGAGTCCTTCCTGATCTCCACGGCCTCGGAGTTTATGACAACTGGGTCCATATCGACTGTCGCGACGTTCCCGGACTGATCGTCTGGGACAAGCGCACGAAAAAGAAGTGATAATGATGCCAGGCGAAGAGATTAACGACAAAACCCTGCTCGACCTGATGGTCACTGGCGGAACGGGTGCGGCGCTGGCGATCTGCTTCCAGATCATCCGCGCCAGCCGCGAACACATGGGCGAGCCGTTCAACGCGCGCCGCTTCGTTGTAGGGCTGTTCTCGGCCGGCGGCGTTGGGGCGCTGATCGCCTGGACGCTCGACGCCCTGAACGTGAACCGCGAACTGAGCGCAGTGATCATCGCGATGGGCGGCTACGTCGGCGGTCCGTTGCTCGACATCTGCTATCAGGAGATCCAGGAGACGCTGCAGGCCGCCTTTGACGGCGTGCAGAAATGGCTCAACGAAGGGAAATGGGACAAATGACCGATTACAAGACGCTTGTCAAGGCGTACCGCGCCTGGCTGATCGCCGCCGCGGCGGTGCTGCTGGCCGCGCTGATGGCATGGTGGTACGCCCGCGGCTACGGCGGCAATGCCGACGTTGGCAAAACGATCGACGCCATCAAAACGAACACGCAGACGAACGAGCGCCGGGTCGACGCGATCATCGACGCGGCAAAGCACAAAGAGGAGGAAGCCCGCAATGAGACGACTGAGAAGATGGCTGCTGCTAGTGACGATGCTCTGCCTGACCTGCTCGCCGGCCTGCTCGCAGACTACAGAAAACAGCATTGACGCCCTGCGGATCCGCGCCGGATGGACGGCCCCCGCATCTGGCTATTATCTGACGGACGGGGCCATGCGCGACACGGTGGCCGGGTGGACGGAAGCGCGAAAAGTCGCAGATGTCCGGCAGCAGGCGCTGGAAGCTCTGCGGAACGAGATCGCTGCACAAACGCAGCAGATGAAGCGCGATCTTGTAGATCTGCAGCGGGAGATTGTTCTGGAACGGCAGGCCTGGCGCACTCGTGTCAGGCGCGGCAAGGCGCAGGGATTTGTTTATGGTATCCTGGCCGGATTTGCTAGTGGATGGCTCGTCAAGCGGAACAACCCGTGATATAATTATTTAATCAGGTAATTTATTAACAATATTGTTTCACATGAGTTATCAGGTCCTTTTTACACACAAAATGGTACACGGCTTTTTTCTAAAGTCCGTGTGATAAGTCATCTAAAAGCCTGTTATAATCTTGGTGGGCCCACCACCTCTAATATTTATAGAACGCCGTATTTCACGAAATTGAGTGAAATGCGGCGTTCTTGTGTTATACTCTCCTTGTGAGTTGTCCGCAAATAGCCGATTTTTCGCGCGAAGTGGTACACAGAAAATGGTACACACGCCAAAAGCGCCGAAAATGGTACACACGGTCACGAGGGGAGATGCTGTCTGTGTTGACGGAAAAGAAGATCCGCGATCTGAAACCGAAGGAAAAACGCTACGTCGTCGGCGATTCCGACTGCCTGTATCTGGAGATCATGCCAAGCGGGACGAAAGCCTGGCAGTTCCGCCAACGCCTGAAGACGGGCGAGACGGTGACGACCACGCGTAAGACGCTGGGGCATTATCCAGCTCTTTCACTGTACGAGGCGCGGCTGGAGCGTGACAGGCTGAAAATAGCCCGCGAACGTGCCCGCGGCCATGGGCTGACAGCCGCGACGTTCCGCGAGATCGCCGAGGACTGGTATGCCAAGAAGTGCGCGCCGGTCGTGTCGGCCAAGTATGCCCGAGCCCAGCGTTCGCGTCTGGAAATGTACGTCTATCCCACGCTGGCCGACAAATTCCCTGAAGAGATCACCGCGCCGATCGTGCTCTCGCTGCTTCGTGCCGTCGAGGCGCAGGGCTTTAAAGATGTGCCGCACGACGTGTGTCAGCTCATCGGTCAGATCCTGCGTTTCGGCATCGCGACCGGCCGAGCCGAGCGCGACGTGACGCAGGACCTGCGCGGCGCGCTGACGCCCTCGCGGCAGACGCATTACGCTTCGCTGAAAAATCCGCGCGAAGTCGGCGAGCTGATGCGAGCCCTTTACGCCCTTCCTGATGGTTCGGCGAAACGGCTGCTGTTATTCAACGCCTACACGTTCGTGCGTCCTTCCGAGGCGAGGCTGGCCGCGTGGAGCGAGTTCGACCTGGAAAACGCTGAGTGGAGGATACCCTCCGAGCGTATGAAGATGCGTCGAGTTCACATCGTGCCGCTCAGCCGCCAGGCGCTGGAGATCGTCAAAAGCGCGGCAGCCTTTCAAAACGTCACGCCGTGGGCCTTCCCTGCGCCGCGCAAGCTGAGCGCTCCTATGTCCAACATGACCGCGCTGGCCACGCTGCGCCGCCTTGGCTACGACGGACGGACGATGACCGTGCACGGCTTTCGTTCGATCGCCAGCACGGCGCTGTACGAACACGGCTGGACCGGCGCCGCCATCGAGCGCCAGCTGGCCCACGTGGACGGCAATCAGGTCCGCGCCGCGTACAACTATGCCGAATACCTGCCGGAACGCCGGGAGATGATGCAGTGGTACGCGGATCATCTGGATGCGCTGCGTGAGAGCTGTAAGATTTAGCCCTCTTATTTATTGCCCCTGAGACCTGCTGCAATAGTGCAGCGGCTCAGGGGCAATTTTAATATAGAGCGACAAGCGCGTATAAAAATTCAACATTACATGTTGACAACGGGCGGAAGTTATATTAGAATTCTTTTCAAGGGAGGAGGGATAAAGATGCTTACGACTTTAGGCAAATGGATTAGAAAGTGGCGGATAGATCATGACAGCAGCCTTTATGTGATGTCAAAAGCGTTATGCGTCAGCACGTCCTATCTGTCAGCGATTGAAACGGGAAAGAGAACCCCGTCACAGTCGTTTGTAGGAAAAATGGCGGATTACATGGAACTGATCCCGGAGGAACGGGAAGAACTATTCAGACTTGTTGACCAGTCACGCAAAGAGCTGAAACTGGACATGCGCAGCTTGCCCGAAGAAAAGCAGGAACTGGCAATCTGTTTTGCGCGAAAAATCGAATCTCTGAGCGACGAAGATCGAAAAATGATCTTACAGCTTCTTCAGCGGAAATAGGGGTGAGCATCATGCAAATCTATATGCCCAAGGGGTACAAGGTACAGCCGCGCAGTACCAGGGAAATCGCAACCATGGCCAGCAGTGTCAGGACTGTGCTGGGTATCGGCGATTTCGAGCAGGTCGATGTAGTTAAAGTTGTTGAGTGTACACTCGCGAGGCTCTTTGAAAAAGACGGATATATTGGCATCATTACTCGCCCAGATGAAGAAATGTGCGGAGCGTATGCCAAGCTCGTCGTTCGCAAGGATTGCAGCTACATCGAAGTCGCGGAATCTGTTTACCTTGGTGCGAGCGAAGGGAACGCCAGAGACCGATTCACGCTTGCTCATGAGCTTGGGCATTTCTGTCTGGATCACTATGTCGGTTTCGCTCGCAACGGCAAAGATGAAGATCATCGGCCTTTTGAAGACAGTGAATGGCAGGCGAACTGCTTTGCGGGTGAGTTTTTAGCCCCGTCGTCGGCGATTGCTCAGGAGGATATGAGCATTGACGAGATCGTCGACCGATACAACGTTTCCGCTCATGCTGCTTCAATCCAGATAGAGCGGGCACAGAACACAAAAGGGAATCGAGTTGCCGCTCGATCCCCTCTTTATCCGCGTTGGCGCGTAGGCGCGGACACATGTAACTTTTCTGTAGCAAGTGCATTGTAACACAAAAAAGTTGCTTGTGCCAGTGTTAATCAGCGCGAGGAAGTGAGGACTCATGCATGAACGAGTCCAAAGATTCGCCTCAGCAGGCCGATGACTCCCTGAACAAGGGAATCCATTTTTGCCGGTTTCGCCGTGTAAAAAACTCGGATCGGATTCTCGATGCCTGGGATTATGGCTATAAGGCCTGGCCTATTGGAAAGAGAGCGTAATTTTACTCTCTAATTGAACGCAGCCCCGCGAACTGTTGCAGGAATTGCAACTGTTCGCGGGGCTTCTTTTATTTCTTCGCTTTGTAATCCTTCAACGCCTGCTCAAGCAGTTTCATATGTCGTTGTGCAGTTTGCGTTGTTTTATCTTCTTTCCCTTGAAACATGGCATAGTGAGTTCCTGCCGTTGTCAAGTCAACGCAAAACGGACTGGCCAGGCTCAAAAGATTTTTACTCTCGATCGCTTTTACCAGCGCGTCCGCTTCTTTTTGCCATTTTGGCCCTGATTTACCGCCGTTTCCAAAACCGAATTTCTTGAAATCGGCGTCCGTCTTATTCATCTTCATAAGGCGCGCATACATATCCAGGACTTTCTGCGCAAACGCTACCTCTTCGCTGTTTTGGGGCACGTAAGGCCAGAACCATTCGTCCTCCTCGCTGACTTTCACATTAGCTTTTTGTTCAGGCTTTTTCTCAGCAGCGGGCTGTGGTTTCTGAATGACAACGGTTTCCGGAGCCTTTTCAGGTTGTTTATCGACAGTTGTTGGTGCTGGCTTATCAAGCATAAAGCCTGCAATTACCAGAATGATGCCAAGAAGCAAAGGTTTGAAGCACTGCAAAGCGCCTTTCCCCTTTTTAAAAATCAGACGGAGCACAAACAGCAATAGCGACAACGCCGACATGGCGATACCAGCAAAAGCAATTAGCGAAGAGATGGACATCAAACACCCTCCAATACTAAATTTCCCCTGCTCGAACCTTCGGGCAGGGGATTTTTTTATCCTACGTGATCCTTCCCGTCCGCCAGGCCCAGCGGCGGATCGGCGTCGAGGAGGATGGTCTTGCGGGCGGCTTCGACTTCGGCGGCCACTTCGGCGCGGTGGGCGGCTACGCTTCGGAAGGCACCTGTCAGCATTTCCAGCTCGGCATCGGTGAACGGCCGGGCAAACAGCAGCAACGCGTCGGGGTAGCGCTGCGCGATCTGACGCGCCAGTTCATCGAAGGCGCGGCCGGCAGCCGTGACCGGCACTTCCGGTGCGGGCATGTCGGCGCGGTTGGGCACGTCTGTCAGGCACAGCAGATAATCGGTGCTGACGCCGAAATAGTTCGCCAGCTCGATGACGTTGCCAACCTTGTCGATCGGCTTCTCGCCCTCCCACTTGGAAACAGAATTCTTATGGCACTTGATCGCCTCGGCAAGCTGCCGCTGGCTCAGATCGCGCGCCTGACGCAAGGCTGCGATGCGCTCGCCCTGTGTCTTCGGAAATTGTGTCAAAAAGTCGGACATTTAACGCATCACCGCCCTCTGTGTCAGTTTACAAGCGGATTTACTCCCTTGTCAACGACACGCGGGGCGGATTTTTTGACAGTCTAGCGCTTGACATTTTTTTTTTTTTTGTTACACTGCACATCAGCGGGTGTCAATCAGCGGGAAAGAGGGTCAAAAATCCCGTGATTGAAACACTGCAATGTGACGATGAGGGAGGTGAATACAATGTCCTTTGCTGAAAAAATCCGCAGTCGCCGGCTGGAGCTCCACATGAGCCAGCGTGAAGTTGCCGAGTTGGTGCCGTGCCACAAGAACACCGTCAGCGATTGGGAGATGGGGAAAATCCCGACTGACTTCCAGATGGTGGCGGCGCTTGAAAGAGCGCTAAAGCTGGAAACAGGCACGCTCTATCTGGCAATCACGAACCCTGCGACGGCGCAGGTTCGCCACCGGCCTGCGCGGGTGGTGACGGTGGCGCAGGGGCACGAGGCATCGACAGTCTCTGTCTGATCCTCGAGCTGCTTTCCCGTCTGCGCGAGATGAGCGACGAGCCTCGCGAGGTGAGCGCCCTGTTCCGCGACGTGGCCGACGGCCGGCTGAATGAGGACGCCAGCGCCGACTTCCGCACCGCCCTACGCGAGCTGGTCGAAGAGGGCCGCCGGCTGCTGGCGATGAGCGACGAAAAAAGCCCGGCGTAATGCCGGGCGGGGGAGGTCAGAAGCAGCAATCAAGAAAGGCTTTCCCGAAGACGGTGAGGGCGAATGTCTTGTTATCGTCGGCGAGGATCGGAGCATTTCCTGCCATTATGAAGCTGTTGATTTGTGCTGTTTGGATCAAACTCAGGCGCTTGAGATTATCTAATGCAACGCGGAAACGATATTCACCGATGTTTAAAAGCTGAATGAATGGATCGATCTGGTATCTCATGTTTTCCGGGCACGGATTTTCATGGCAGAGTTTCATGATCTTTGCGTCGAGCGGATCCATTGATTTGATCACGTCGATAAAGGCGATCTTGACTTTTTCAAGGTCCTCTTTGGGATCAAGAGCTTTGGCGAGAAGTTCAGCGAGCATGTCCTGGAGCGTAGGGTCTGTTTCAACAGCCGCAACCGGAAGATACACAAAGCCGCCTTTTGAAGCGAACTCGCGGCACTGCTCCAGAGGAACATGCCGATCGTTCAGCTTTTTGCTGGTTTTCTTGGAAATTTTGAGCAGGTTGTCGATCTTGCGCTGCTTTATGGAAGGGAAAAAGACTTCTACATCATCCAAGAGGCGGTTCAAGACGCCTTGGCTGGTCGTTTTCGCGACCTCAACGACTGCATTTTTGACTTCATCCATTGTAACAGCTCCTTATCGGGGGGGAATGATATGTTCATTGATTTTGTTTTGGATTTTGTTTTGCGTTTCACCAAACACGGCAGGCTCAAGCGCAAGGCTGATCTCATCATGGAAAAAGTGTCAAGAAACGAGAAGTGCTCGGTCAAAGATTTTGTCGTGATGACGGAGTTCGCTGAGACGATACCGCTTGCCGAAGAGACGCTACTAAAGCATCTGCACACGATCCTGACCGTGATGATGCTTTCTGGGCAGGTCGAAACGACAAGATCGAAGCCGAAATCACCGTCTACATCTAAAAAATTATAACACAACGGGAGGTGACGACGATGGAAGCATCAATGCAGGTGTCGCTGAGCGACAGTGATGTGATGAGGGTGGCCCAGGCGGTGGCCGATCTGCTGGTGCCGAAGCTGGGACAGGTGCCGTCTCTGCCGGCGGTGATGACGCTGAAAGACGTGATGCACCACACGGGGATGGGGAGGACGAAGGTGCTCGGCCAGATCGAGGCGGGAAATTTCCCCAGGCCTTTTGAACGGGGCGGCCGCGGCTGCACGATGCTGTGGCGGGGAAGCGACGTTCAGAAGTGGATCGAGACAAGGAGGTCGTGAAGGATGTTTGAAAAGTTCATGGGTGCAGCGCTGGTGATCGGCAATCTGGCGCTGCTGCCGGCGGAGTTTTCGTACTTGGAGGCGGCGCCTGTGCTGGCGGCGGTGACGCTGCTGGCGGTGGGCGCGGCGGTGCTGGCCTGGCCGGTGCTGGATCTGCTGGAGGCGGTGTACTCATGAGCGGGCCGGTGTACGAAGTACGGGTGACGCTGAAGGGGCGGCCGGCGCTGGTGCCGATGACGGTGGTGAAACTGCTCGGCGAGAACTGGGCGGTGGGGTACGTGATGCCGAGCGGCCATCACAAGAAGTACAACTGCAAGGGCAACGATTGGCCGGCCCACACCGAAAGGGACGCGCTTGAACAGCTGGAAGAGATCGCTGTTCTGCGCGGCTGGAATCTGTGGCCGGTGGGGCGAAAGAGGGAATGTGTCTTTCTGGACGAGGAGGATGAACGATGAGTGAAATCTTGTGTACACAGGCGGGCTTGGGAACAGCAACCGGGACCCCCTTGAATAAAGAACTCCCGTTGAAGAGAGTGCCGACAGTAGGCATTGAAGCACCAAACGGCGATCATTATGTTTTTCCATTTGACTGCACGGATCAGGCGCGTAAGTTTTGTCGCGACATTTTAAGTTTGTGTGACAGGCTCGATAGCGAGGAGAAAAACAATGAACAAGAAGCGTTTTGAACTGGGCAAGGACGTGGAGCGGGCGCTGATGGAGATCGTCAGCATCAACGACGATCTGCCGGCGGATTTCAAAGAGAGGATGGAGGTTGAAAAAGATGAACGTTGCAGCAGAGAGAGCGGCATGTGAGATTTTGCTGATCGCGGGGGCCTGGGCTTTTGTCCCGACGCTGGTCATGGGGTACCTGATCGACCGCTGGAGGAATCGCGCATGAAGCGCGCGGCGTCAGATCCTGAATGGAGCGTCGAAAGCCGCCATTGCGGGACCGTCACGTCGAACGACGTGCCCAGGCTGATGAAGAAGCTGCTGCGCGAGGAGTTTCCGTCGAAGATCGCGACCCGGCTGTCCCAGCCGACCGAGGTGCTGAAGCTGTACGCCAAGGGCGAGCAGAAGATGGGGCGAACTGTTGGCGCGCGCTTTGTCGCGTTCCTGGACGAACGTGCAGAAGCCGCGAAAAAAGAAAAGGCCGTTCCGGCGGCAACCGAAACGACCCAAAGGAGCGAGGAAACTCAGCAAGAGACCTCGCCTGACATTGTACCACAATCTCAGGAGGAAGTGAAAGACATGCCCGTGAAGAAACCGTATGTCAAGCCGGAGATCCGGCTTGTATCGGCCGACGAAGAGCTGTCAGCCCTGCGCGCCGAGCTGAGAAACGCCGAGGAGGCGCTGGAGAAAGAACAAAAGGAATCGGCGGCGCTCCTGATCAAACTGGAAGAAGCGCAGTCCGGTCTGGAGGAAAAGACGCTCGAGGCCGCGGACCTGCGCGCGAAGCTGAAGACGCGCACGGACGAGACGATCGACCTGCGCGCGCAGATCAACGAGCTGAAAGGCCAGAACGACGATCTGCGCACCTCGCTGGCAGAGATCAGCCAGGAGGCGGAGCGGCTGCGCACGGAGAACGACGCGATGAGCGCGCGCCTGCTGTCCGTCGGGAACGCCGCGGACGAGGCGGAGCGCGGGAACGAGGTGCTGCAGTGCCGCATCGCACAGCTGGAGGCGGACAACGCCGGCTGCGGTCCGGCGAGGGTGGAGGAACTGGAAACGCGGATCGAGAAGATGGAGCGTCAGCACGTCGATGATCTGGAACTGATCCGCGACATGTGCCGGAATCTTCTGGACTGGAGGGGTGACGAATGAATCTCTGGCCGAGGCTTATCCCGCTGTACTTTTACCGTGTCGTCCCCGGCATCCTGCTGGGGCTGATGGGACTGTGCACGCTGGTACTGATGCTGACGGTGCCGGTGGCGCTGACCGAGGCGCTGCGGCGGCGGAAGGAGGGAAAACGATGAGCGGGAAGTTGAAACCATGCCCGTTTTGCGGCGGCAAGGCTGTATTAGAAGATCTCGATTTTGAAGACAAAGAATATTACGTTGTCTGTGAGAAATGTGGTGTTGAGACGCCAATTTCCCATTATCCAGAAAGAGTTATCGACCTCTGGAACCGCCGCGCGGAGGAGAACAAGAAATGAGCGGCGCGCGTAGATCCCGCTTCGTCGAATACATCGACGAGAGTACCGGCCGGTGCTTCCGCGTTGATTTTCAGCACGCGATGATCGTCAAGCCGAACGGCCTGCTGAAGTACGTCATAAAGCCAGCCATCATGGAACAGCTCCCGGGCGGTTACTGGCAAGAGTCCAAGGAGCCTGTCGCGGGCACGCCGGTCAGCCAGCGGGAATTCAAGAACCGCACGGAGGCGCAGAAGGTGCTCGACCTGTTGGCCAAAGCGCGCGGCTGGAAGGCGGTGAGCGAATGACAGACGGTCCGGTTTTCATCGCCGCGATGAACATGAACGGCGAGTACGTGCCGGTGATGATGGTCGTGCTCCGGAGGCGCGACGGTTTCGAGATCGGTTTCAAAAAGGTCAACGGCGCAGTATCGGAAGTGTTCACGTACCACTACAAGGGCGAACAGAAGTACGAAGCTGAGGAAGACGCGCAGAGCGCGCTGAACGAGATGGCGCGCGTCCACGGCTGGAAGCCGCATCAGAAGTTGCGGAGGTGGTAAGCATGAGCACAACGCGGGTGCGCTACGGCGCGGAGTACCGCTACGGACGGAGGCTGAGCTGGCGGGAACGGTTCTGGGCCTGGGCGCGGGAGTTCTTCTCATGAGCTGGCTGTGGTGGACGCTGATCGGCATTTTCGTCTTCGCGGCGGCGCTGTTTTTCCTGTCCTGCGCCTGGCTGTCGCACTATCTTGAATGCCGCGAGGACGACACAGAGGACTGGTACTGATGGACGAGGCGCGCAAACGTTTTGCCGGCGACGTGATATCGGCGATGGAGGAGCTGAACGTCTCCGTCGCCGATATGGCCGCGCTGCTGAAAGTGAAGGAGTTCTCGGTTTACGAGTTCCGCTCCAAGGGGCTGACGCCGAAGAGCCGGTATTTCCTGCCGCTGTGCGAGGAGCTCGGGCTGGATCCGCACGTGTACTTCCCGGATCACGAGTGTGATCCGGATGTCGGAGAAAACGAAACTCTGGCCGGGGCGCTGCTCTCAGGCAGACGGGCGCGGCGGCTTTCGGCTGCCGGAGCGGCGCGCCTGCTGGGCATTAGCGAAACGACGATACGGCATTACGAAGACGGCTATCATATCCCGCCGGAGGACAAGCTGGCCAGGCTGTGCAGGCTGTACGGTCTGGATCGGAAAGTGATGCGCGCCCTGCGCGAAAAGGCGGCTGCGGCGCGGGCGGAGTTGTAATCGGACACACGAAACGACATCGAAGGGA
>Ga0310695_10002461_pt1 | contig 39062 bp, 32 predicted proteins | sample RumenRJG_04DNA_FD_203882 | JGI IMG/M metagenome (GOLD analysis project Ga0310695, IMG submission 203882) | Bovine rumen microbial communities from Lethbridge, Alberta, Canada - RJG_04 (v2) (version 2) | ecosystem: Host-associated > Mammals > Digestive system > Stomach > Rumen | place: Canada...
TGGCCTGTGCGATGTCGTAGGTCTGGAAAGCAATGCCGTCGAGGGCTGCGCGGGCGATATGAGCGCGGGTGGTGCCACGTGTGATACCACAGATCAGGCCACGAGCGTACGGATCCCAATAAGGAGCGGCAAGACCTGTAAGGGCCGGCACAAAGTAGACGCCACCACTATCCGGTACTGTAGAGGCCAGTTCCTCAATTTCGCTACTGCTCTTGATAAAGCCGAGACCATCACGTATCCACTGCACAACGCTACCACCTACGTAGATAGAACCTTCAAGAGCGTAGTTGACCTTATCGCCAATCTTCCACGCTACAGTGGTAAGCAGGTTGTTCTTTGAAAGCACAGGCTTCTCACCGACATTCAGCATGACGAAGCAACCGGTGCCGTAAGTGTTCTTGATAGAACCCGGCTCGATACACATCTGACCGAAAAGGGCTGCCTGCTGGTCACCGGCAACACCGGCGATAGGTACCTCGTGGGCAAAGATTGTGGTCTTGGTGTGTGCCATAACCTCTGAACAGCTCTTTACCTCCGGCATCATAGAACGAGGAATGTCGAGGAGTTTCAGCAGATCATCATCCCACTGCAGCGTGTTGATGTTGAAAAGCATGGTACGCGAAGCGTTGGTGACATCGGTGACATGAGCCGTGCCACGGGTCAGACGCCAGATCAGCCAAGAATCCACATTGCCAAAGCGCAGCTTACCCATCTCTGCACGCTTGCGAGCTCCTGGAACGTTATCAAGGATCCATTTGATCTTTGTGCCACTGAAGTAAGCATCAATGATCAGTCCGGTCTTCTCACGAATTTTGTCGACGAGGCCCTGAGCCTTCAACTTGTCGCAATACTCTGCGGTACGACGATCCTGCCATACGATAGCATGGTAGATAGGCTCTTCGGTGTCTATATCCCACACGATGGTGGTCTCACGCTGATTGGTAATGCCGATGGCGGCGATATCCAAGCCGTTGATGTCAATCTGAGTGATAGCCTCGGCGATCACGCTGGCCTCGCTGGACCATATCTCGTTGGCGTCATGCTCCACCCATCCCGGTTTGGGGAAGTACTGTGTGAACTCTTTCTGTGCTACTGAACAGATTTGTCCATTGTGGTCGAAGACGATAGCTCTCGAGCTCGTCGTGCCCTGGTCAAGAGCCAGGATGTACTTTTTTTCGCTCATAGTGTTATTGGTTTAAGAGATTGTATAACTTGTTGTTTTTAGTTGTTTCCAATAGGATTTGGCGTATAGCCTTAGCGATTCTGATTCAATGCTTTTGTCGCTTCCACATCAAGCGCATCGGCGAGAATGGAGATAGGATTCATGACAGGATAGCCTGTCGACATCTCGATCTGCCACTTACAAGTCTCACAGTCTGTGGAGACATAGTCGGGATTGACTTCCTTGATCTGCTGGAAGAGTGGCGCACCGATCTTCTGTGAGCGTTCGTAATTCTCTTTCTTGAAGCCATAGGTACCGGCAATACCGCAACAGTGGCTGTCGAGCATCATGAAGTCTAAGCCTGGGATCATCTTCAGCAACTGGGTGCTGTAGAGCGTCCAGCCCATCCGCTCCATATGGCAGGCGGTGTGATACGCCACCTTCTTATGATAGTCTTTGCGGAAGACCAGCTTGATCTTACCCTCATCGATCTTCTGACAAAGGAAACGAGTGGCCAGCATCAGACTGTCGCGAACGCCTTGGTTGTCGACCTTAAGCAAGTCGGGATACTCGTCGCGCATGGTAAACGTACATGTGGAACTCGTCGTCAGCACGGCTTCATTGCCCTCTGAGAGTGAGCGGCGCATGGCCTGAATATTATTCTCGCCCTGACGCTTGGCCTGACCGGAGAGTCCGTTGGCAATCAGCGCGACACCACAGCACTTCTCTTTCTCCAAGAGATGGACGCCATAACCGCAGGCATTCATGATCTTGACGAAGTCCTGACCCAACTTAGGATAGTTGTAGTTGACATAGCAACCATGGAAATAGCCGACAAAATGCTTGTAGTCCTGCTGCTCAGCCTCAGCATGACGATGGAACCAAGTCTCGAACTTTGTACCACTGTAAGCCGGGAACTGACGATGATGATCGATCTTCATCACCTTGTCCAACACCGCTTTTGCGGGAGACAAACCCAAGAAGAAATTGGTCAGAGGCGCTACGAGGGTAGCCATCGAGCCGACGAAATCGGTATTTGCCAACATGCGGTCACGCAGACTCGGACTGTGCTGACTGTACTGGATACGGGCTTCCTGGATGATGTCGCCGACTTTGACGCCATGCGGGCAGGCTACTTCACAACGCTTACAGTTGAGACAGAGCTTCAGGGTCTCGTTGAAGAAATCGGGATCCTTCATGCGGTAGCGCATCAGATCCGGTCCGGCATGCTTGGGTCCCGGGTAATTGGGCTCCACGGCAGAGACCGGGCAGTAGACCGTACAGATGCTGCACTTCAGACACTGCTCAAAGTCGTGGGCACTGAGATTATGGAGTTGAATCTTTTCAGACATAATAGATAGCGTTTAAAGGGAAAGTGTTGCAATCACAAAACAGCCAGGGCTGTCAGCAGATCCACGCCTGTGGCATCAGCCTCGTGCTGGGGATCATTGCCGCTGAGGACGGAACCAATGGCATAGAGGTTGTCTATCGTCGTACCGTCTTTGCTGACTCGGAACTGATCATCGGCTTTCACACCGAAGCTCTCATAGGGTTGCTTGTCAAAGAGCTTGTCTGTTGTCCAGTCTACATGGCTGGCAGCTCCGTTCAATTCCACGTCCAAGCCAAAGACAGACTCGTGTACGCTGTAGTAATCAGAGGATAGGCCGCCTCCAAGGAATGAGCCCGTAGCCAGAACAAAATCATTGGCTTCCAGACGTGTGTCGGCAAGATTTTCGGTACAGACATACTTCAGGCGATTGTTCTCAAAGCCGCCTCCCTTGACCGTGTCGTTGGGAAGCAGTGTACCACCCAGCTGCTGGAAGCGGTGGCGCAACAGACTCTGAACACGTGTGCCGGGCACCGAGGGAGGGATCGTAGCCACAAAACGAAGTGGTGTCTTCACGCTTTCTTTCAACAACTTCACCGCACGGTCGTTGGCAATGCCGAGGATGGCAGGTAAGAGCAACAGATCGCAGCCGCGGGGAGTGATGGAGTTCAGCCGGTCGGCGACCTCTTTCACATGACTGTCGTCATCGAGATATTTGGCAATGTTCGTCGCTCTCATCTCTGAAGGACTGCGGCGTGCATTCTCCAACAACGGTGTCGTAAACGAGCGAGCCGTCACGTCAGCGCCCATATCACGCAAGGCATCAACAAGATAAGGCACGGCGAAATCGAGAAAACCTACGATATTGACCAGTCCAATCTTCTTTCCTTTCAGTTCCTCAGCACTGTCAACAGTGAACATATCCTCCATCGTCAACCATGCAGGAACCAACTTTCCTATTGGTGAGAGACGGAAATGATTGTGATGAGCGTCGCCCTGCGTACGCACACCGGCCTCGGCAAGTAACTGACGTGCTTGCATTGCCAACTGCTCCACATTGCCGAGACGATGATAAGGATGGCTTTCGGGAAGTGCGGCGATAGCGGCCACAGGATCACTGACCGGTTGGCCCTGATGGTAACCCAACAGATCGAAAGAGCCGGAATGGAAGTGTAGGTTGCTCTGTCCTGCCGCAATGACGGCCACGCGCTTGCCTTTCTGAGCCTGTGCGATGGCGCAGGTCATGCCACTCAGGCCACCACCTATTATAATAGTATCGAATTTCATAATCTACAAGAGTTAGGTGTTAGTGCATTCCAAACAGTTCCTGATAGATCTTCAGCGTCAGCTGATTCTCTTTCAAAGCGTCGCCCCAGGCAATCGGTCTGTCGCCTTTCCAACGCTCCTGCACGAAGACGCTCAGATCCTCAAGGCCCTTCTTGGCCTCGCTATGCCCAAGCTGGCACAGCACGCTCGACGCGCGACAAGCACAAAGCTCGCCTTGACAGGTGCCCATACCGATGCGGGTACGGCGACGAAGATTGGTCAGACCATGTACATGAAGCTTGTCGATGGCAAACTTCACCTCGCCGACACTCACCTCTTCGCACTCACAGACGAGTGCGTGATCTTCTATTTCGTTGTAAGGAATCTCCTTCGTAAAGGTACCATGACGCCCAATCTCCGCCATCCGGCTTGTGGACGCTGTGAGATTACGGAAGTCTGCCTGAAGCTCACCTTTAATTTGTCCGGCACTCTCCTCTGAGCCTGGCAATGGTGTGGTAGCAGTCTCGCATGGCTTGTCTACACCTAATTTCTTGCAGGCCAAATTGGTGGCTTGCTCAGCCATCAGACGATAGGTCATCATCTTTCCGCCTGTGACAGTGATGAAGCCCTTGAGTCCATCACGCTGCTCGTGGTCGAGAACGATGATGCCACGGCTGATACTGCGGCCCGAAGGATCGTCATCAGAGGCCACCAACGGTCTCACGCCGGCATAAGCACGCAGGATACGTGAGGTCGAAAGACTTGGTGCCAACTGCATACCTTCCCTGATGAGCAGGTCCACTTCTTCCGGTGTAGCCCTCATATCATCGATCTGATCGAAAGGAACACGGTCACTGGTCGTACCGATCACGCAGACCGCATCGTCCGGAACCAATATATCGCCATTGGCAGGCTTGCGGCAACGGTTGATCACCATGTGGTTGACACGATGTCCGAAGATCAGCAGCGTGCCTTTGGCAGGGAACATATTTATCTTGATATCAGCGAGCTGTGCCACGAGATGCCCCCAGATGCCGGCTGCATTGATGACCAGTTTGCAATGAATATCCGTTTTCTCACCCGTATGATTATTGCGCAGATGCACACCTTTCATCACTCCGTTCTCTATGATGAAGCCTATGACCTCCTCATAAGTCATCACTTCCGCACCATGACGCTTGGCATCCAAGATGTTGGCAGTGGTCAGACGGAAGGGATCGATAGAGGCGTCGGGCACGCGAACAGCGCCTTTCAACGCCGGATTCACGGCAGGCTCCAACCGGCGCGCTTCTTCCGGAGAGAGCACATCCGCGCGGATTCCTGCCTTCTGACAAGCTTCTACAAACTTCTGCTGATACGCCAAGTCATCCTCAGGCAAGGTGATAAAGAGACCGTCAGTCTCTTCCACGCAGTGCCGCGCAATGCGACGGAGTATCTGATTCTCCTGTATGCATTCCTTGGCAGACTCCTGATCGGTGACAGCATAACGGGCACCACTATGCAGAAGTCCATGGTTGCGGCCTGTGGCTCCATTGGTGAAATCGCGTTTCTCCACCAACAGCACCTTTAAACCACGCATGGCACAATCCCTTGCAGTACCTGCTCCTGTGATTCCTCCGCCTATGATGACGACATCGTATAGATTGTTTTCGCTCATGTCAAAAGACCTTTTAGGTTGATATTCTTGGTTGTTGATGCTCGGACTTTCGCTTAGTTACGATTACGAAACCGCTACATCTTCAAACCGAAACAAAATTAGGATAAAATCTCTAAAGTTGTTTCTTCTGTTAGCACTATTTAACATAAAAGTGTTTTTAGTGTATTTCATCCTATCTCAAAGTTTCATTTCTTACCCCAAAACGAAACAGGAACTGTATAAAAACGCCACATACATACCTTCATCAAGCTGTTTTTTAGTTACGAAAGAAGGCGGAGCAATATGCCCCGCCTTCTTAAAGTTAGCTTGATTTGAATAAGATAATTGCTTATTCTCACCAAGCAGAAAGTTTCTTTCAAGAAAGTTATTTGTCCTTCTTCTCTGTAGTCTTATCCGTAACTTTGCCACTTGACTGACAGCAGTTACTCTTTGTTTGCTGGCAATGCGTACCATCCTTCTGCTGTACATGACTGTCACAGTGCTGCTGATCAGCGTCGCAATGTTGTTGATTGTCATTGCATTGTTTTTGTTGATTGTCCGTGCCCTGTTGCTGCGCGCCGGCTTCTCCATGATGATGGCCCCGCATACCATGGTGCGGACGCATCTGTTGGTAAGTCTTATACTGGTCTTCTGACAGGATGTCTTTCAGCTCCTTTTCATAAGCCGCACGCTGTTCGAAGCGCTTTTTCAGTTCTGCTTTCTGCTCATCCGTGAGTTCCGGACGCTGACCGGCATTCTTGTCTTGGACAGATCCTTGCCCCATCTGAGGACGAGCACCGCCTTTTCCAAGACGCGGACCGCCCATTCCTGGACGCAAAACACTTTCGTACTTCTTGTTCAACGCCTCCACCTTCTTCTGCTGGTCAGCATTCAATCCGAGTCTCTGCGTCATCATGGTTGTCACTGTGGCCGCATCCATCTTGCGGGGCTGGCGGCCATTTGCATTCTGTGCCATGGCCACTGTCATAGAGAACAGCACCACAAGCATCAACATCATCTGTTTCATATTCATGAGTTTTATGTTTCAAAGCACACATAAAGACTCACAAACACCGTCTCGTCTGGGACTTGTTGCCAGCGAACGCCTTGCACGTCACTATCAGCCCCACTCCCTTGACAGAGCAGATTGCAGTACTCTTTGTTGCTTCTTGCTTTCTTTGACGCACACAACCATCGAGTGTTTAACGACAAAAACGTGAAAATAAGCAAACAAGGCACATACGTCGTCCACAAGCGGCAACATCGGCGGGATCAGTCGCCCATCATATCCACGATAGCACCTAAGTCCTCGGGATTGATATCGCCTTTGACCAACACGCCCACACAATTGCTGTCGCTATACACGCAGGTAATGATTTCGTGTATCAGCTCATCATCTTTCTTGATCATCACCAGCACATCGCTGTCACCCTGCTTGGTGCGCGCGTATTCTTCATAGCCTTCTTTACTCAAGGCAGCCACTTGTTCTGCAAACTTCTTGCGTGTGCGCTTCTTGCAATTGCCCAAGCGAAGGACACGTGCCGACTTGACTTCTTTCAATACGGCTGCCACGTTGTTATCCTTTACCTTGTTACCTGCCAGTGCCATCAACACGCCGGGAACGCTGGTATACTCCGCCTTCTTCTCACTGCGAAAGGCATCAAAGATCTTCTGCGCCTGTTGGGCACATGCAAACTGTGTGGCAAACACCACCAGCAGCATCAATAACATCTTCTTCATCATCTGTTATCTATTTACACTTTCAATCAAAAAACGAGCCACACACGGCTTTATTGTACACCAGAAAGGGCAAACTACCAATCCGGTTCGGACAAAGCCGCCGACATCGAGTAGCCCATCCGTTCTTCGTACCTCTTTCTCCAGCAGATCTCCATCTCACAGGATTCCCAACTGATGCAGGAACACGGCGAGGATACATACGGGCGAAACAAAGCGGATGGTGAAGAGCCAGACAGAATAGAAACGTGCCCGCAACGTGCCCCAATTGGTAAACTCGTCACGCACAATGTGCTTCGGCACCACCCAGCCAATGAGGATACAGGTGAAGAAAGAGCCAAGCGGCAAAAGAATATTGGAGGTCAGATAATCGCAGCACTCCAAGAAGGTCTTTCCGAAAAGACAGATGTCTGCCGCACCACACGACAGAGAGCAGAGCACTCCGATGGTCACACACACCAACGTCTCCATGATGGCTCCCTTCTTGCGCGAGATATGCAACTCCTCATAGAACATCGCTGTCCCGATCTCATGCATAGAGATCGTTGAGGTCAGAGCCGCCAAAGCCAGAAGGGCATAGAACAAGACGCTGATAATATAACCGAGTACGGGGCTGAATGCTTGCTGGAAGACATTGGGCAACGTGATGAAGATGAGCGAGGGACCACTGTCGGGACGCACACCCACCGAGAACGCTGCGGGGAAGATCATCAGTCCGGCCAACACAGCGATAAGCGTGTCTATACCTGCAATCTGCAAGGCTGACTTTGACAGATTGGTTTGCCGACTGAAATAAGAAGCGTAGGTACACAGACAAGCCGTACCGAGCGACAACGAGAAAAAGCTCTGTCCCAAGGCGTCAAGGAGTACATTGCTATTGATCTTACTGAAGTCGGGCTTGAACAAGAAAGCGATGCCCTTGCCGGCACCGGGCAGCAGACAGGAGGCAACCACGATGACGAGCAACAATATAAATAAGGTGGGCATGAGCATATTGCTGAACTTCTCGATGCCCTTCCTTACGCCGCGGATGACAACCAAATGTGTCAGCACGATGAAAGCGACGGTCCACAGCAATGGCATCACGGGATCGGAAGAGAAACTCTTGAAATATGCTGCCACATAAGCGGGATCACCATGAATGCCACCCAGCACTGAGACGACAAGATATTGCAAGCACCATCCTGCCACCACGGCATAGAAGCCTAAGATGATCATGGACGTTACGGCTCCCATATAGCCGATCAGCGACCACCACCGTCCGCCCAACTGATAGTAAGCGCGGGCTGCGTTGGACGCACCATGCCGCCCCACGATAAACTCAGCAATCATTCCGGGTATACCCAGTATGAGTATACTCACCAGATAGACAAGCAGGAAGGCAGCCCCGCCGTCCTGTCCAGTCAGATAAGGGAAGCGCCAGATGTTTCCCAGACCTACGGCAGATCCTGCCGTGGCGAGGATGACGCCGATCTTAGTTCCAAAGCTACCACGTTCAGACATAAGCAATATTGAGTGTTGAATGATGAGAGAGGAAGAGAGGGGGAGGAGGACGGCAGCACAGCTGAGGAGAGGAGGACGGCGCCGAACGCCGTCATACAGAACCGAGCCAACCACAAACGGTTGCTTTTTCCCTCCCATCTTATTCTTGAAGCATACTACGCCCCTCTCCTTGGGAGAGGGGACAGGGGGTGAGGCTTGTTGGGGACAGGGGGTGAGGCTGTTTAAATCACATTGAACTGATGCAGGAAGATGCCCAGGATAGCTAACGGACAGACGAAGCGCACCAAGAAAAGGAAGACACCGAAGAAACGGCCCCGCAACGTGCCCCAGTTGGTAAACTCGTCCTTGACAATCGACTTGGGAATGAACCAACCCAGGAAGATGCAGGTCAGGAAGCCACCAATCGGCAGGAAGATCTGCCCGGTGACGAAGTCAAACACATCAAACAGTGTTTTGTCGCCCACATGCAACCAGTTGACAGCCCCCAACGACAAAGAGCAGAAAGCACCGATGATGGAGGTGGCGACTGCCACAATCGTTGCACCTGTCTTGCGCGACAGGTGCAGCTCTTCACTGAAGAACGACGTGCTCACCTCGAGCAAAGAGATCAGTGAGGTCAACGCCGCCAGACTCAGCAGCGCATAGAACATCAGTGACACGATCCAACCGATGACAGGCATCCCCGAGAAAGCTTCATTGAAGACATTGGGCAGGGTGATAAACACCAGCGACGGGCCGCTGCCTGGGTTCACACCCACCGAGAATGCAGCAGGAAAGATGACCAGTCCTGCAAGGACAGCCACTAAGGTGTCGACCAATGCCACCTGAATAGCCGAGTTGGCAAGATTGGTTTGTCGGGTGTAGTAAGAAGCATAGGTGCAGATGCACCCCATGGCGATACTCAGCGAATAGAAGCTCTGTCCCAACGCATTGAGGAAAGTCTGATGCGTCACCTTGGAGAAGTCGGGCTTCAAAAGGAAGGCTATACCCTTCTCGGCACCCGGCAGCAGACATGCGGCCACCACGATGACCAGCAGCAAAACGAAGAGTGTGGGCATCAGCAACTTCGAGGCTTTCTCTATGCCACCGCGAATGCCATGGATGATTATGAAGTAGGTGACCCACAAAATGACGACCGTCCAAAAGATCGGGCGCACCGGACTGGCAGCAAACGTGTCGAAATAAGTCTTCACGGCAGCCGGATCTCCATGCAGGTCTCCCATGATCGAGGCATAGATATACTGCAAGCACCAGCCTGACACCACGGCATAGTAACCGGTGATCAGAAATCCTGTGAACACGCCGAGCAGGCCCACAAACTTCCAGGCCTTGCCGTTCGACAGCTTGGAATAGGCACGATAGGTATTCGACGCACCGTGACGACCGATGATAAATTCCGAGATCATACACGGAATGCCTAAGAGCAACACACATCCTATATATATAAGGATGAAGGCAGCGCCACCATTCTGTCCCGTCATATAGGGAAAGCGCCACACATTTCCCAAGCCGACAGCACCACCGGCTGTGGCCAATATCATGCCAATCTTACTTCCGAAACTTGCTCTTTCTTCTGTCATAACATACAATTCTGTTCTATTTGATTGCAAAATTATAAAATAATATTGTAATTTTGCAGGAAAAAGCAATAAAAGATAACAGATATGTACAATATCCTCAAGTCGTACCCATTGTCAGTACTCAGCATCGTGGTGATATGGGTGCTCTGTTTGATTCCTATTCCAGAGACGCCCTTGAGCGACATCAGCATGATCGACAAATGGACACACTTCGTTCTTTACGGTGGTCTGTGCGCCATCGTATGGGCAGAATATGGTCGTCAGCATACCCGGCCGCTCAACAAGCAGGCATGGATCTTCACGCTTTTGCTGCCTGTGATCATGGGTGGCTTGATAGAAATCGTTCAAGCCACATGCACAGGCGGCACGCGCAGCGGCGACATCATGGACTGGGTTGCCGACAACATCGGCGTAGTCCTTGGCCAGCTTATCGGTATTCCTCTGGCACTAACTCTTTCCAAGTGGAGAAAGGGTGGGCAAGCATGTGGGAATTGTAGAAATGAGGATCACCGGTGACCTCCGGCCCGATGAAGTCAGGCTTCACAAAGTCTTCCGTCTCACTGCCGAGCTCCACCTCTGCCATGACCAGACCGTCGTTGGCTCCATGAAACTCATCCACCTCGAAAGTGTGGCTTCCGCTCTTGACCAGATAGCGGTGCTTGTCGATGACGCCGCCCTGGCAGAGTTGCATGAGATGGGCAGCCTCGTCGAGCGTGATCTCTTTTTCAAACTCATAGCGTGTCATCCCGCCGTCACGGCTCTTGCCCTTGATGGTGAGATAAGCCTTGTCGTCACGCACACGGACACGCACCGTGGCACCTTCCGCAGGGATATATCCTTGCTGTATATGGGAAGAAGAAAAGGCGGCGCGCTTGTACGCGTCACCTTTCTTCACGAGGAATTTCCGTTCTATCTCCAGTCCACTCATCGCACAAAGTGTTTTTATTAGGTTTGATTTCTTCCGCAGCTTAAGCCCCACGGTTTACTGCACGATGAAGAAGGACCAGATGATGTAGATGACAGCAAGCACGATCAGCGCGCCGAAAATGATCTTCACAATCTTGTCGCCCTGGTCTTTTTGCTTGGCCTCGTGATTGACTCTTTTGACTTGCGGAGCCACATTGTTCACAGCCTCAGCTGGGATGTGACTGTTGTTTTTCTTCTTGTTACTCATAATTTTTAATTTTTTAGGTAAGGTAAGTATTGATATGAGTATGCAACCCCACCCTGTTTACAGGTGAGCCTGCTCCTCTTCGGGGAACTCCATCAGGTAGGCCTTGATGAATCCGTCGATTTTTCCGTCCATCACACCATCTACATCAGAGGTCTGATAGCCCGTGCGGTGGTCTTTCACACGGCGGTCGTCAAAGACATAACTTCTGATCTGACTTCCCCACTCTATCTTTTTCTTTCCTGCTTCGATCTTGGCCTGAGCCTCCATGCGCTTCTTCATGGCACGGTCATAGAGCTGACTCTTCAACAGCAACATGGCCTTGGCTCGGTTCTTGGGCTGGTCGCGGGTCTCGGTATTCTCAATGAGGATCTCCTCTTTCTCGCCCGTGTCGGGGTCTTCATACTGGTAGCGCAGGCGCACGCCCGACTCCACCTTGTTGACATTCTGACCACCGGCGCCACTGGAGCGGAACGTATCCCAGCTCACGCGGGCCGGATCGACATACACCTCGATGGTGTCGTCGACGAGTGGAGTGACGAAGACACTGGCAAAACTCGTCATGCGCTTACCCTGAGCGTTGTAGGGCGAGACACGCACCAGACGGTGCACGCCATTCTCACTCTTGAGGAAGCCATAGGCATACTCGCCGCCCTCGATGGTCATCGTCACGCTCTTGATGCCGACCTCCTCGCCTTCCTGCATGTTGGTGATCGTCACCTTATAGCCGTGAGCATCGCACCAGCGCATATACATACGCATGAGCATCGAGGCCCAGTCCTGGCTTTCGGTACCGCCGGCACCGGAGTTGATCTTCATCACAGCGTCCATCGAGTCCTCTTCCTGGCGCAGCATGTTGCGGAGCTCCAGGTCTTCGATGGACTTGATGACCTTGGCATAGTCGTCATCGACTTCCTTTTCAGTCACCATATCCTCCTTATAGAAATCGAAGGCGAGCTGCAGCTCATCGGCTTGTTGCTTGACGGTCTTATAGCCGTCGAGCCATTTCTGTATGCCCTTGACTTTCTTCATCTGTGCCTCGGCACGCTTTGGGTCATCCCAGAAATCGGGTGCCTGGGTGCGAAGCTGCTCTTCTTCAAACTCTACTTTCTTTTGGTCGATATTGAGATAATGATGGAGTTTCTCTGTGCGGTCCATCACATCTTTCAATTGATCTGCTGTGATCATTGTTCTTGATTTACTATCCCAAGCCTCACCCACAGCCCTTCTTCCAAAGAGAGGAAAGCGAAATGTTGCAAGGGAAGACGTTATTTTCTATATTTATGATTCGTTGTTGCTATCTGACTGCAAGCCTACATCTAACATTCATACATCTTGTCGATGACATCCGCATAGTTCTTGTAGATGACGGGACGGCGCATTTTCAGCGTATTGGTCAATTCGCCCGATTCCATCGAGAAATGGTGAGGCAGCAGCGTGAAGCGCTTGATCTTCTCGTAGTTGGCCAAGCCTTGCTGCAGCGTCTCGATGCGCTCCATCATCATGTCGTGGATTTCCTTGTTCTCACAGAGATCTTCACGACGCTCAAACTTGATGTTGTGTGTCCGCGCGTAGTCTTCCAGCAGACGGAATTCCGGCACGATCAGTGCTGAGACGAACTTACGCTGATCGGCGATGACCGCCACCTGGTCGATGAACTTATCCACGAGCAGCAGCGACTCGACCATCTGCGGTGCGATATACTTGCCGTTGCTGGTCTTGAAGAGATCCTTGATGCGCTCTTTAAGGAAGAGTTCTCCGTCGCGCATATAACCAGCATCGCCGGTATGGAAGAAGCCATCGTCATCGAAAGCCTGCTTGTTGAGCTCATCGCGATGGTAGTATCCTTTGGTGATCGTCGGGCCTTTGAGCAGGATTTCGCTGTTTTCACCGATCTTCACCTCTATGCCCTGGATAGGCCGGCCCACCGAGCCGATAGTGATCTTTTCACCGATATGGTCGCAAGAAACAGTAGCCAGACTCTCTGTCAAGCCGTAGCCCACAATCATATTGATACCGATGGAATGGATGAAATTCTCCACCTCCGGCGAGACATAAGCGCCTGCCGTGGGGAAGATATTGGGATGCTCCAGTCCCATCACCTTGCGCACGAGACTGAGCACCGACTTGTCGAGCACCTTATATTCCAATGTGAGAGGCAGAGGCGGACGCTTGCCGTTGCAGATATAGTCTACATTGTATTTCTTTCCGACACTCAGCGCATGATAGAAAAGCTTCTGCTGCCATGCGCTCGAGCGGTCCATCTTGTCCTTGACAGCCTGATAGACTTTCTCCCAAAAGCGCGGCACACTCGACATCGAGGTAGGATGGGTCTCACGCATACTCTCCTGTATCTCCTTGGGATAGGTGTTGATGATGAGCTGTGCGCCCTCTGTCAAGGCCAGATAAGCCCATCCGCGCTCAAAGATATGGGTGAAGGGCAGGAAGTCGATGACGCGGTCATTTTCTGTGACGGGCACGCAGGCGTCGTTAGCCTTCAGGGCTGCCGCATACTGCCCATAGCTGAGCATCACACCTTTGCTGTCGCCCGTAGTGCCACTGGTGTAGAGGATATTGCAGAGATCGTCGTCGTTGGCCTGTTTGTAAAGCGCTTCCACCTCGGTCTGACGCGGCAGATCCTCGCCGAGTTTCAGGAAGTCTTCGAAGTAGAGGGCGTTGGGATCATGCGAACTGATGCGCACGCTGTCGTCGTAGATGATGATACGCTCCAGCGAGGGGCACAGGGCAAAGACGCGGTGGGCCTTGTTGTACTGTTCCTGCTCACCGACGAAGAGGAAGCGCACCTGCGCGTCGTTGATAATAAACTGTATCTGCTGTTCTGAACTGGTAGCATAGATAGGAATAGAGCATGCCCGAATGCCATACGCACCAAAGTCGGTGTAGAGGTACTGCACACAGTTTTGCGAGAACACAGCAATATTTTCCTGGGGCTTGATGCTCAAGTTCAGCATGGCGTTGCTCACTTGCTTGACACGCAAAGAGAACTGTTTCCAGGAAACAGTCTTCCATTTCAAGCTACCAAACGTACGGAACGTCAGGGCACCCCGCGACCCATACTTCTTTGCCTGCTCATGTATCAGCACAGACAGATGACTTCTATTCTGCATAGTACTACGTATTTTTTGTTGTTGCAAAGATAAAGAATTCTCCTTAAAAAGTGAAATGTTTAGGCAGTTTTTATTAATTTTGCCTACATAACCATTTCTATTTCTGCAACATGAGACACCAAGACTATATCAACGACGCCGTGGAGCTGCTCTCCCGCCTCATTGCCACGCCATCGGTCAGCCGCAATGAGAAAGAGGCCGCCGACGTGATGCAACAACAGATGAGCACCTATGGACTTGCCACGCACCGCGAGGCTAACAACGTATGGGCGGTTTGCCCGGACTATGACAGCACCAAGCCGACGATACTGCTCAACGCGCATATCGACACGGTGAAACCGGCCATTTCGTGGGTTCACGACCCTTTCAAGCCTACACGCGAGGGTGATCAGCTCTTCGGCTTAGGCAGCAATGATTGTGGCGGTGGCTTGGTCACGCTATTACAAGTGTTTCGCTATATGACGCTGCGCCCGCAACCCTACAACCTCGTCTATCTGGCTTCTGCCGAGGAAGAGGTATCGGGAAAGGACGGCATCAGCCGTGTCTTGCCGCTGTTGCCCCATATCGACGTGGCCATCGTGGGCGAGCCGACGGGCATGCAGCCCGCCATCGCGGAGAAAGGATTGATGGTGCTCGACGTCGTGAGCCACGGCAAGAGTGGTCATGCGGCACGCAACGAGGGTGTCAACGCGATCTATGAAGCCCTCGACGACATGCGATGGATTCGGGATTTTCGCTTTGAGAAGGTGAGTCCTTTCCTCGGTCCCACGAAGATGACGCTCACGGTAGTTCATGCGGGTACGCAGCACAATGTCATCCCTGACGAATGCCGGATGCTCGTCGACGTGCGCACCAACGAATACTACACCAACGAAGAGGTCTACAACATCGTTCGCTCGCATGTCAAGAGCGATGTCCGCGCACATTCCTTCCGCCTGCATTCCTCGCACATAGACCCTGATCACCCGCTCGTCAAGCGTTGTGTGTCGCTGGGCTTGCAGCCTTTCGGTTCACCGACGCTCAGCGACCAGGCGCTGATGCCCTTCCCTTCTTTCAAGCTCGGCCCCGGCGAGTCGTCGCGCTCGCACAGTGCCGATGAATTCATCAAAATCAGCGAAATCGACCAAGCCTTCACGACCTACCTGCAAGTGCTGGAAGGACTGGAGGAGAGGGTACCAAGGTGGGAGGAGGAATAACGCGGTATCGTTGGTAACCAAACTCAATCAACAAACGCCGCCTCACCGAAATCAAGCAGGCATCGGCTCTTCCTTTCCCACTACTTTCAGAATAGGAGAGCCAAGAGCCTGCTCAATTGTTATGAGCGTATCAATGGTGAAATTGTGAGTTCCACGCATCCATCGACTAATCTCGGCCTCTGATTTTCCAAGCATCAAAGCAAGATCCTTTTGCTTAAGGCCCTTGGCCAATAGTATCTCATGAATACGATCTACAATCTGAAATGACAGATCTACCGAGCGACGCGTCTCAATGCTGACATGTCTGCGTCTTTCCTCTATAATACTACTCCGTTTCATCTCTAATAAAATTTAAGTTCCCAATAATCTCTTTGTCCACTAATAGCACCTTGCCGTCACTTATCCTTGACCAAACAAATCGGCTCGTATCTATCAGAAGCTTAACATATGGGGCAAGGGTACTACTGTTTTGCCAAGTATCAGAGTCCTTCACCCCACCATTACCAAAAATCAGAATCTTGTCTGAAAGCCGTAAACAATACAATCGGATTTTATTACCAACATCAATAGGAATGACACCTACACCATCGCCATAACGTCCTTCAGGCCGAAAATAGCGTTCAAGAGCACCCCTCTCACCGATTTTGTCTAACCAAGCAATAACTACATCCACCTCTTCATCATATTCGCAACCTAATGGAAATTTCTCAAAGAACCTTTCAAACTCCGTCAATTCTTGTCCTTCCAAGTGAATACTATAGAAGTTGGCATTAGTATGTTCTTCAACAAGTTCTATATGATACCTTTCCTTCATAGACTTTTTGGTTATCTATCTGCAAATATAAGCCAAACATTTGAAAGCACCAAATAATTAGCTTATAAATTAAGTTTTTATTGTAAACAGTCATGCGAAGATGCAAGGGAAAGAGTCTGATTAAATACCAATAGCTCTTTTTGATAGACAGGATAGTATACACAATTAGAGAGATGAACGACACCAGGCCTTATCATACAGCAACCAGGCCTTATCATACAGCAGCATCAAACAAGAGTCGGCGGCGACGTAATGACCTCGGAGAGGTCATCTTCCCGCACGCGAACTACCCCAGGTCGCTCACTTTTGTGAGGCTACGCCATCACAAAAGCTCGACGATCTGGGGTCAATCATAGTGTGTCCCTTTCAGGGACATTATACGCTGAGAGCTTAATCACTCGCTCTTATGAAGTAACAACCATTTTATCCGACAAAAATACCTCCGCGAGAAGTTGCAATCTAGAGAAGCGAAAAACGGGAAAAGAGGGATGTAAGTGCAATTTCATCGATTTCACTCGATCAAAAAGCCGAGATGATGCTAAGAAAACGGTGGTTTGATGAAAAATTCTCTAGAGAATTTTTCATCAAACCACCGTTTTCATTCTATCAAAATACCTTTTTGACCGCCAAAAACAGGCTTTTTGACGAAGTTAAAGGCCTAATTTGATAAGTGCAAAAGCGTAATTTCAAAGAAAAAGTCCATAAATCACTAATATACAGACGGTTATAAAAAATCCTCTATTTTGGGCTTCTTTTCGTCCAACACCCATGTTGTTTCTGAAAATCGTCGAAAAAACGGCCGAAAAATGTCAGTTTTCACAACAATGCACTAAAAGCATCTATAGCAACACAAATAGGCAGATGCAGTAACGAACGCATCGTAAAGTATGCTCCACTACCGCATCTGCCTATTCTGTTATTATATCTGTTTACTCTGTTACTATGTCTTTAAAAAGAAGTCGCTCCTTCTGTTTATGTTTACTATGTCATCTGCCGAGCCAGGCCTCAGGATTGAGCTTTGCCCTCTCCTTACGCAACTGGAACTGCAGGATATGATCAGGACCGACAGTGCCGAGGATCTGACGTGTATGCACCTTCTGTCCGCGGCTGACGCTGACCGATCTCAGGTTGCAGTAGACCGAGATATAGGCTCCGTGACGCACCATCACCACCATGCTGCCGCCATAGCCAATGACTGCGCTGACCTCACCATCGTAGACACAGCGAGCCTGCGCGCCGGGACCACCCATGATGTTGATGCCTTTGTTGTCAAGCGTCACACCCTTCAGTCCTTCGACATTGTACTGTCCGAAGTGGCTCACTATGCGATAGTTGCCCGTGATCGGCATTGGCAGTCGTCCACGGTTAGCCTCGAAGCCATTGTTCATCATGCGGTCGACGGTAGAGAACTGTTGCGCCTCCTGATTCTGCTGTTGCACCTGCTTGATCTCCTGCTGAGCGCGCCGGGCATCGACCTGCTGTTTCAGCTCAGCAGCACGTCGCATCGACTCCGCCTCACGGGCAGCCTGCTCAGCAGCCGCCTTACGAGCCTCGGCTTCACGCTCAGCAGCCTCACGTGCTGCGAGCTCACGTGCGGCAGCCTGCTGTGCCGCACGCTCACTGGCCAACGCCTTGGCGGCAGCCTCCTGACGGGCCTTGGCGGCGGCAGCCTCACGGGCACGCTGGGCAGCAGCCTCAGCAAGGGCAGCCTGACGGGCCTGCTCCTTGAGCTGTGCTTCACGCTGACGGGCCTCAGCAATACGCCGTGCATTCTCGCGCGCAGCGGCCTCAGCAGCCGCCTTCTTCTGTGCCAACAGAGCGGCACGCTGTTTAGCAGCAGCGGCAGCAGCGGCTTTGCGCTTTGCCTCGGCAGCAGCACGCGCACGCACCTTCTGCACCTCTATCTCCACGAGTTGGTCGATCTTGGCATTGAGAGCCGCGTCTTTCTTATGCTGTTCAGCGATGACCGTCTGTATCGTCTTCTGCTGCTGTTGCAGACTGGCCACCACCTGCTGCTGTTCAGCCTTGTTGCCTTCGAGTTTGCGCTTTTCCTGCTGTCCCTTATATAATAAGGTGTTCTTCTGTCCCTTGACGTGTTGCAGCTGACGATGCTTGTCGTTGACCTGCGACTGTTTGGCACGGACAGCCTCGCCCTGGGCTCTCTGGTACTGCGCATACTCGCGTACGAAGCGCAGGCGGCGGTACATCTGATAGAAGTTCTTCGCCGAGAAGATAAACATCAGGCGATCCTGCACCGAGCGGTGGCGCGCCATATAGCGCATCGACTTAATGTATTTCTGCTGCCTATCCCGCAACTGTTGCTCCAAGGTTTTCAGCTGCGAGTTGAGGATACCAATGTTTCCCTCGATATGATGTATGTCCTTTTGAATGCCCTCGATGTTATGCTGTCGCTGATCGATTTCCCCGTTGATGGCCATCAAGTGCTGCAGGCGCGCAGCGACATCGGCTTTGTTTTTCTTCAAAGCAGCTTCCTGCTCCCGGATCTTCTTCTGTATGGCAGCGCGCTGGTTCTGCAGTCCGCGGATAGAAGCGTTGGTATAGACCGTCGCATTGTGGTTTCTTGCGTTGGAACGGCCGCTTTTTCGTCCATTTCTCCAGCCGTTGGTGTTTGTGACTTTCGTGTTTCTCGACACAGCCGCCGTCTTCCGGCGCGAAGTCTGCTCGGTGCGGCTGGTCTTCCGCGCCGTAGTGGTCTTGCGTCGGTTTTGCGCATTCAGGGTGAGCACGAAGCCCACGATAATCATTAAGGTAACTATTCGTCTCATTTACATGCTGAGTATTTTACCAAAAACATCCTTTACGTCCATCTGTTTATAGCGTTCAGACACCGTCGACTGCTCGTCCCAGTCGCTGTCGGTCTTGAGCTTTCCCAACTCCAGTCTGACGGTACACTTCTGCGCTTTCTTCGTTGCCGTAGTGGTGAACGAGAAAGACTGCGTGCCCGGAAACATCTTGTTGCCGAGTGCCTTGAAGTCAGAGTAGAGCCATACCAACGAAGAATTGCCGTGAGCAGCGCTCTTATAGTTGACATCGGTCTGTAAGATGCGGGCACTGGCCGTGTCGGCTTTCCATGTGAAAGTCATGTTGCCGTTATGCAGCGAGATAGGTCTTAAAGAGCCCATTTCATCGGTTTTCACCGTATATCTCGACAGATCGCCTTCGCCCACTTTCTGTGTTCCCGGGAGGAAGAGCTGGTTCCAGAACAATGCCTGAAGGGAATAAAAGTTCAAACCATTGTCACGCAGGAAGTCCAACTGGTTGTAGTCGCCCTTGATATACTCTTTATGCATCCGGTCAATGACCAGTACGTAGTCGGGCGTGAACTCTAAGCGTCCCACCTCACTGCCCAAGAGCGGAATGAAGAGCTGCAAGCGGATGACTTTGTCGCGACGCATGTGAAGGGAGCCCGGCACAGTGATTTCCTTGTCGCCCATCGTTGCGGTGAACGACATAGAGCTGACAATGTTTTGGGCATAGACCTTTTGGTCACTGACACGCTGCACGAATGCCAGTTGCTGGAGATGGTCGGCTTTGGCAGCCTTGGACGTCTCCTTGGCGGCTGCGGGCAAGGTCACCGTATCCTTGACAGCTGCCTTTTGTGCGCCACAGGACGTGAACGCCATCAGGCCGACCAAGAGCGTGAGAATGGTATGAGTCTTTTTCATCGTTTTTATCTTCTGTTTTTTCGTTTACTATTTTGTTTTTTTCCCATTCCACCGGCGATTTTTTGTCTCAGCGTAGCGGCATTGGCACTACCTGCCTTCACGGCCTGCGTCCAATAGTCCAGCGCCTGCTCACGCAGTCCAGCGGCATAGTAGATGTCACCGGCGTGTTCCAACAGGTCTGCACGCATGGCCGAGTCAGAGAGATTGGCCAAAGCCTGGTCGATATAGAGCTTGGCTTCGGTATAGCGCTCCTCCTTATATAATATCCAGGCATAGGTGTCGAGATAGGTCGAATTCTTCGGTTCGGCCTTAATCGTCTTGGCACTCATCTCTTCAGCCTTCTTGAGATCCTTGCCATCAACGCTCAAGAAGTAAGCATAATTGTTGAGCGTCATCACCTGGTCTGGCTTCCATTGCAGGCAACTGTCAAACGCTGCGTAAGCTTTGTCGTTCTGTCCCTTGTTGTGATAGATCTCTCCCATGATGGCATAGAAGTCGCTTACGATGTCGGGATTGCTCTTAGAGTTGATGACCGAAGTGCCGCGTTGGAAGGCATCCAGGGCTCCATCATCATCCTTCTGATAGTAGCGTGCCAGCCCCGTGAAGTAATAAAACGCCATCTCATCGGGATTATAGAGCATACCCGGCTCGCTGAGCGCGGCAATCTCTTTCCAGTTTTGCTTCGACCAATTGTTTTGGATGAGTTGGAAACGGGCACTGCCGTTGTCGGGCGCAAGCTTCAAGAGATAGACAAGCGCACTGTCGAGCATCGCCACCGGCATCTTCTTGACGGTGTAGTACGCCACGCGCATCTCTGCCACATCGGTGTCACGGGGCATCGCCTCCTGCATACGGTCGAGCAGTCTCACCACGCCGAGCGAGTCGCCCTTGGCGTCGCACTCCTGCACAGCCTGCTTGAGAAACATGGCGCGCGTCTGTGCCGGCGTGTTCTTGCCCAAGAGCACCTCTGTCATCATCCGGTGGGCCAGCGAATCCTGACCCGTGGCGCGGTAATAGTCATACAAGGAACTTTGGGCGTAGACATTGGTCGGATCGGCTTTCAGCACTTGAGTGAGAAGCTTGTAAGCCTCACTGCCACGCTTGTTCTGCATGAGCCAGTTGCCCAACATCACGGTGAAACTGGGATCATTGGGGTGGCTGTCGGCCAGTCCTCTCAGTGTTTTATAGGCCATTTTCTTATCGCCCATCATCTCGTAGACGCTCATCTTGCCCAGCGTGAACGCGTCGTTGGGACCCTCGATCTGCTCAAGTCGCCGGATGGTGTTGAGCATCATCGGATAGTTCTGCTGTTGCTTATAGAGCTGAACGAGGATGTTCAGCACATCGCTGCGGTCGCGGTTGGCGGCAAAGAAGCGCTCGTAGGACTGGATAGCCTGGGCGTAGTTGCCGGTGCCGATATAGAACTGGGCCAGCCGCTCTTGGTAGGTATCGTTCTCCGGACTGAGCATTGTGGCCTTTTCGAGGCATTTCATCGCCAGTGTGTCTTGCTTGAGCTGGGAGAGATACATGGCTTTGAAGTACCATGCGTCTGCTGCGTTGGGATTGATATCAAGGCTATGGTTGAGCAAGTCAAAGGCTGCATCGTAGTGCCCTGCCTCTTGCTGACGGATCGCCTCCAGGAAGAAGAAGTCGTACCGGCGGCTATCGTTATAACTCAACGGCGGCAGTGCGACAGTCGTCCCGGCCGCTGCTTTCTTGGCAGTGGGGTGCTTGCGGTCCTTGGCAGCAAGCAAGCCCGGCACGAGCAACAGACTGAGCAGACTGAAAAGAAAGATGCGAAGTTGCTTCATGTTCTTTGCGTTATTTTACTCCGGTGTGTCCATATCCTCCCTCGCCTCGCTCGGTTTCATCGAGCACTTCCACGCTTTCAAACGTAGCCTTGGCATATTGGGCGATGACCATCTGGGCGATGCGCTCCCCGTCCTTCACCACGAAATCCTCATTGGAAAAGTTGACGAGCAGCACCATGATCTCACCGCGATAGTCGGCGTCTACGGTGCCCGGTGTGTTGAGCACCGTAATGCCATGCTTCAAAGCCAAACCGCTGCGCGGACGCACCTGTGCCTCGTAGCCGTCAGGCAAGGCGATGTGAAGGCCCGTAGGCACTAAGCGACGCTCCAAAGGATGCAGCGTGATCGGTGCCTCGATATTGGCACGCAAGTCCAAACCGGCGCTCTGGGTGGTAGCGTAGGCTGGTAAGGGTTGATGACCCGTGTTGACTACTTTGATTTTAACCATATTAGATGCAAAATTAAGCAATTATCCCCACATTGCTTTATTTTTTTGATTAAAAAGACGAAAATCGTTGGATAGAAGACAAAGAAAGAGTATCTTTGCGAGAAAACACTCAGCAGCAACGATATGAACTGGCTTCAACTGATCTCAAACAAGCGTCTCGGACAGGAACTCCGCCATCCGCTCAGACACGACGCACGCTCGGAGTTTAAGCGCGACGGCGACCGTCTGATCTACTCCGCGCCATTCCGAAGACTACAAAACAAGACGCAGGTGTTCCCGCTTCCGGGCAGCATCTTTGTCCACAACCGACTCACACACTCCTTAGAGGTGAGCTCGCTCGGCAAATCCTTGGGTGACGACGTGGCGCGACAGCTCATTGAGAAGCATCCCGAACTGGACGGTACGCTCTTTGAGGAAATCGGCACCATCGTGCAAACGGCCGGTCTGGCTCACGACATGGGCAATCCGCCATTCGGGCACTCCGGTGAGAAGGCGATCCAGACTTACTTCTCTGAGGGTGAGGGCAGCTACCTGAAGGAGCAGGTGAGCCCTGGCTTTTGGGATGATCTGACGCACTTCGAGGGCAACGCCAATGCTTTCCGACTGCTGACTCACCGCTTTGTGGGCCGGCGCCCGGGAGGATATGCGATGACCTACTCCACACTGGCCTCTATCGTGAAGTATCCCTTTGCCAGCAGCATGGCGGGAGCGCATGGCAAATTCGGCTTTTTCCAAAGCGAGGCAGAGGTATTTCGCAAGATTGCCACTGAGCTTGGCATGATATGCAACAACGAAAACAGGTCGCAGTTAAGCTACTGCCGCTACCCACTGGTTTACTTGATAGAGGCGGCCGACGACATCTGCTATGAGATCATGGACATTGAGGACTCGCACAAACTGAAGATTCTGACCTTTGCAGAGACCTCTGACCTGCTGCTCGGCTTCTTTGACGAGGACGGACGCAATCATATCCTGCAACGGCTGAAAGACGAGGATGTGACGGACCGCAACGAGCAGATCGTGTATATGCGCGCCTGTGTGGTGGGACTGTTGGAGCACGAATGCGTGAAAACCTTTGTGGAACATGAGGAGCAGATACTCAACGGTGAGTTCAAGGGCAGCTTGATCAGCAACATGAGTGAGCCGTTGCGTCAGGCTTATCAACGCTGTGTGAAGACGTCCTACGCCAAGATCTATCAGAGCAAACCGGTGCTCGACGTGGAACTGAGCGGTTACAAAATCATGGAAACGCTGATGCAGACGCTTGTCAACGCGGCGGTCCATCCCGAGAAATTCCACAGCCAGCAGCTCATCAAGCGGTTCAGCAGCCAGTACGACATCCATAGCGACGACCTCGAAACCCGCCTGATGGCTGTGGTAGACTATATAAGTGGTATGACTGATGTCTACGCCCTCGACGTCTACCAAAAGATCAATGGCATCGCCCTGCCGATTGTGTAGAAGCCTCTGAAATATTGGATTTAGCCCACTATCCACCTCTTGGATGTCTTCTACAAACATATCCACAAAGACTCCGCTTAGTTATAACCATTTTAAAGTTAGACACAAGCTAAATATAAAACTTTAACGTTATATTTTTGCGTCTCTAAGTTTTAATGACTATCTTTGCAAAAGAGATAAGGATCAATGGGCAATCATTTTATCAAGAATAAAGAAGAAGTAGATGCATTTCTCCATCAATTTCTACCAAAAATGGATATATGGGGAATCATCTTTGTAGACAGGAAGAAGAACCAGGAGGCCATGAGAACTCTCGGCATAACCTACACGGCAAGTAAGGAAATCATCAAGGATATACATACTATTGATTATGTTGAAACGATCATCGATGCTTTTCTTACGGTGACATGTGGGTCTTTGGAAAAAACTTTGACGGGCAAGAACTATATGTAAAGGTGGCATTAGGCCAGCCAAACACAAATACAATATGCATCTCTTTCCATTTGGCCGAGAAACCGTTACGTTATGCATTTAAAGATAGCAAGGAGGACAATCCATGAAGAAGACCTTAGCAAAAAACATTAAAAGCCCGCTCACTGGCGGACGTGTGTTTCTTGTGGAAGACGTAGAGACGCAAGAGTTCCGAAAAGAAAGATACCAGGTACACGTGCGGTACTATGTTTGTGAAGACACGGGGGAAGAATTCAACAATGAAGAGCAAGGCGACATGACTTGCAACGAGCTCTATAATCAATATCGTATCAAACACGGAGTACCTTTCCCCGATGAAATCAAAGCGACAAGAGAAAAGTATGGTCTTTCCTTTGCGCAGATAACAAAGATAGTAGGCTTCGGGCAGAACCAGTGGAGACAATATGAAAATGGACAAGTGCCATCAGAATCAAACGGGAAAAGCATTGTCGCCATATCAAGTAAATCTGGAATGCTTAGCATGTTAATGGCAAGCCGCGAAGAATTCAGCAAAGAGGAATTCTCCAAGATATGGGCTCAAGTCATGGCTGTCCCTGACAATGAGGAGAAAGATATACGTACCTTGCTCTTCTACGGAAACACAAGTCGCAGCATCTACAATGGCTTCTCACCCATGTCTCCCAACAAACTTGAGTCGATGGTCAGGATGTTCGTTCACAACGAAAAGGGCGGTATAGTCAAAACAAAACTGAATAAGGAAATGTTTTATGCAGACTTTCTTCACTACCGCCGACACGGTCGCTCAATCAGCGGGCTGCAATATAAGGCTATACAACTTGGGCCTGTGCCTGTACATTACGATACGATTTATGACCATGTTGAAGGCATACAAAAGGAAATTGTCGAGACCAATAACCTTGAATATACGCTTCTCAAATGTGATAATCCCAATATCACCGCATTAGACGAAGAAGAAAAAAAGACGATTTCAGAAGTATCTAAGGTCCTATCTCCCATGACGAGACAACAAGTCGTGGAATTAAGTCACACAGAGGACGCATGGAAACTGTATAAGGACAGCCACGAACTGATTCCCTACATGGAAGCCTTTTCACTAAAAGAATTTGAATAATGAGATAAAAACAGAAATGCGGTGAGCACAGGCAAATGGCCAGGCTCACCGCATTTCGTTATTATGAATGGAGAGAAGCAACGAGCTTCATCCTTAACTTTTCTTTGGCATGGGCATCTTCAGTGCCTCGGGATGCTCCTTGACAAAGCTGTTGATGTGGCGGATGCGCTTTTCCTCAAAGATCTCATCGACGGCGATAAGGATACCGCTCTCCTCGACATCGCCAAACTCATAGTTGATGGCTGTGCCAAAGAACTTCATCGTGGGACTCAGATTCATGTAGGCATTGACCAACGGCGGGATGTTGTAGCCCAACTCACGCACCTGATGATTGAGAATACGATAGTCGGCTTTGAAGTCTTCTTCGCAGAAGATCTGACGCAACTCGTCCTCCGGAGTGTCAATTATCACCGGTTTCATCGGCACAACCAGCTTGTCGGCATCACCGAAATGCTTATGCAGGAAGTAGAGAATCATGTCGCGGCCACGGCGCACAAACGACGGGTACATCGTCATCTTGCCCAAGAAGTATTTACAGCGTGGATTGATGACCGTCAGCGCACCCAGTCCATCCCACAGATTATCCAAGGCGAAGATGCTCTTGGTGTTCTTTCTGACATTCTGATATTCCAAAGAGACAAACGAGCGGCCGAGCTCCACTGTATATGGAGCATAGTCACGCATGAACTCATCAGAGAAGTGGAACATGTGGCTCATGGCCAGATTGGGCTGACCCTCGGCGTTGATCTGCCAGTCCTCGCCAAAGAGATAGCGGTAGCCACCAATGATCTCCTCGGCCTCGGGATTCCATACGATCAGCTGCTTGCAGCCGTTTGGCATCGTGTCGAACTCATCAATGTCGACACTCTTGCCCGTTCCACCGCCAGCCGTGCGGAAGGCTATCTCGCGCAGACGGCCTATCTCCTGCATCACGTGCGGTGCCTCCGTGGCACGAATGACATAAATCTCGTTGTGGCTCTTGTTGGTTGTACGCAGACAGCGCTCAGGAGTCAATTCACTTTTCAGCAGTTCTTTGCTGATGGGTTGGATAATCTCTTCATCCATTTCTGCTAATATTGGTTGCGTTCACTCCCCCCGTAGGCTTGCTGGGCCTGCCTGTTCGTAAACCTTGTTCTCTACAAAAAGTGCCCATTCCTTCGGTGTCTTGCTCTTGTCGAACGTTTGCCAAGGAATCGGTTTGCCGATGACGACGCGAAACTTCTTATGGACGTTGCGATACATCTCGTCGACAAGAAACAGCATGGCAATGTTCACCTTCAGCCCCAAGCGCTTCTGCCAACGGGCGATACGATAGAAACGATTGGAGTTGCGACCGCTGAAGTAGATGGGGACTACATCACGATGATACTCTACACTCTTGGAGATGAAAGTCTTCTTCCACGGCAGGTCATGGATACATCCATTGATCATACGGGAGTTGAGACCGGCGGGGAACATGAGCATGTGGTTGTCGCTCTGAAAGCCGGCCTCCACCATGGCGGGGAAGTTACGGCTTTGCTTACCCGTCTTGTTGATGCCGATACACACCGGACGCAGGCCGGGAAGGAACAGCAACAGGTCGTTGACGAGATAACGGAAGCGTCCGTCGTAGTGGTCACCGATGATGGCACCAAGACAGACACCGTCCTCGCCACCTAACGGATGGTTGCTCACAAAGGTGTAGAGCTTGCCGTCATTCTTGTCGGGCAGATTTTCCTTGCCCTCAATCGTCACTTGCATGTCGAGGTACTTCACACACTCCTTGAGCCATTCCGTACCGACCTGATGACGATGCTTCCACAAGAAATCATTGACTTCATCCTCATGAACGATGCGACGAAGCCACGATACGAAGAAGGCCGGCACATACTTTGCGCGCCGTCCCAGCTTGCTTTCAAGAATCTTCTTCACGTCTATTGTCTTCTGAAAAGACTCCTCGACGCTTTCTCCTTGCGAGTTGTTTGTGCTAACGTCCATGTTATTCCATAAGATACTAATCAAATGCAAAAATAACACTTCTTTTTCATATTTCTTCGATTTTGGCACGAAAATTATAAGAAAAGCATAAAAAAAGATAAACCACAAAGTTCAGACAGCTACATCTCTGTCAAAGCACTATGCAACAGAGCCAGCAAAAGGATGAAAGAGAATCGAAAAAATATAGTCACAATATGGAGAAAAGTGGGGATTTTTATGTAACTTTGAACCCAAATACGCTATATAAAGATGTGTAGCCACGCTAAAAGCACGGCTCAAAGCAACGTAAAGATGGAAAAGACAGAAGAATATCACATTCCTGTACTGCTGAAGCAGAGCGTCGACGGACTGAACATTCAGCCCGGAGGCGTCTACGTCGATGTCACTTTCGGCGGCGGCGGACATTCGAGAGAGATCCTCTCGCGGATGGACAGCACGGCTCATCTCTACAGCTTTGACCAGGACGCTGACGCTGAGCAAAACATCCTCACCACAGAAGGCGAGGGAAAGCGATTTGTCGACGACCCACGCTTTACGTTCGTACGCTCCAACTTCAGATACCTGAAAAACTGGATGCGCTACTACGGCGTAAGCCATATCGACGGACTGCTCGGTGACCTCGGCGTGTCAAGTCACCACTTCGACGACGAAAGCCGCGGCTTCTCGTTCCGCTTCGACGCTCCGCTGGACATGCGCATGAACAAACGGGCAGGAACCACGGCAGCCGACATCGTCAACACAGCCTCCGAATCGCAACTGGCAGATATCTTTTACCTCTATGGTGAACTGAGGTCGGCAAGGCGCATCGCCGCCACTATCGTCAAGGCACGGGCCGATAAGCCCATCCTCACCACAAGCGATTTTCTCAACACCGTGGAGCCGCTCTTCCGGCGAGAACGGGAGAAGAAAGACATGGCAAAGCTGTTCCAAGCCTTACGCATCGAGGTGAATCACGAGATGAGCGCGCTCAAAGAGATGCTTGCAGCAGCCACAAAACTGCTCCGGCCGGGCGGACGTCTGAGCGTCATCACCTATCACTCGCTCGAAGACCGCATCGTCAAAAACATGATGAAAACGGGAAATGCCGAGGGCAAGACCGTACAGGACTTCTACGGAAGAATAGAGAGTCCCTTTACACTGGTCAACAACAAGGTCATCACGCCAGACGAAGACGAACAGGCACGCAACCCGAGAAGCCGTAGCGCTAAACTGAGAATCGCAGAGAAAAAATGAAGAAGCAAGAGCAAATAAACAACAATATAACCGACAACAAGGATGACGCCAGACCCCTAAAGGATATTCTGGGGACGCCGACGGACGACCAAGCGAATAAAACAACTGCCACTGCTGACGAAAAAAAGCCAAACGGACAGAAGACCGAAAGTGCCGACAAAAAAGAGAAAAAGCAGGAAGACAGCCTACCCTCGCTGAAAGAGGTCATCGAAGAGCAGGCCACAGAGGACGAGGCACCGCAATCGCGGCTCTTCTCTTTGAAGAAGATCTTGGGTGGAGACATCCTTTACACCTCGTCCGTCAGAAGGCAGATATGGCTCTTCATGCTCATCGGCGCGTTTATGATCGTGTACATTGGCAGCAGATACAGCTGTCAGCAAGACCTCATTCAGATCGACAAGCTGCAGGTGAAACTCAAGGACGCCAAATACAAGGCGCTCTCCAGCACCAGCCAGCTCACGGAGATCAGCCGCGAAAGCAATGTCATCGAACTGTTGAAAAACAATAAGGACAGTGTGCTGAAGATTCCTAGTGCACCACCTTACAAAATAGAAGTACCCGAGGAGGACAAATAACGACATGAGCAAATTCAACAATCAGAAAGTCATGCCACGCTACAGTGTCATCTGTATGCTGATGACTATCATCTCCCTCGCCGTGCTTATCAAGGCCGGATACATCATGACGGCCAAGCGGGACTACTGGATGAAGGTGGCAGACCGCGTGAAACGAGATAATGTGGTCATTCAGCCCGTCAGAGGAAACATCCTCAGCTGCGACGGACAACTGCTGGCCTCGTCACTGCCGGAGTTCAAGATCTTCATGGACTTCCAGCAACTTCACGATGCGGGCAACGACTCCTTATGGGATGCTAAGGAAAAGCAGATCTGCAGAGGACTGCACGAGATCTTCCCCGAGCAAAGTCCCGCTGAGTTTAAGGCCAACCTCGACAAAGGACGGAAAAAGATGAGCCGGCACTGGCCGGTGTGGCCCTACCGCATCAACTACAACACATACTCAGAAGTATTGAAGTTGCCCGTGTTTAACCTGACGAAGTTCCAAAGTGGATTCCACTGCGAGGAGCTGAACTCACGCGAGAATCCTTTTGGTACGCTCGCTGAGCGCACGGTGGGTGATATGTATGCGCTGAAGGATGGAGGACGAATGCCACGTTGTGGTCTGGAGCTGTCGTTCGACAAACTGCTCCGTGGTACCAATGGTATCGGACACCGCCGCAAGGTGCTCAACAAGTATCTCGACATCATCGACAAAGAGCCTGTCAACGGTTGCGACATCATCACGACCATCGACGTAGGCATTCAGGACTTGGCCGAAAGAGCCGTCATCGAAGAACTCAAACAGCCGGAGGTCAACGGCGACGTGGGCGTGGCGATCGTCATGGAAGTGAAGACGGGCGACATCAAAGCCATCGTCAACATCGACAAGTGCTACGGACCCAACGGACAGATCATCTATAAGGAGATCAAGAACCACGCCGTCAGCGACCTCATGGAGCCGGGATCGGTATTCAAACCCGTCAGCGTCATGACAGCATTGCAGGACGGCATGTGCGACACAAGCAAGATCGTGGACACCGGAAATGGCGTCTGGCCTATGTACGGACGGGAGATGAAGGACCACAACTGGCGGCGCGGCGGATATGGCGTCATGAACATGGCCACTACTCTGCGTGTGAGCTCCAACATCGGCGTGAGCCGAATCATCGACGAGTACTACCACAATGATCCGGAGAAATTCGTGCGCGGCGTCTATCGCTCCGGCATTGCCTCGGATCTGCATATCCCTATCGTGGGTGCCAGTCCGGCTAAGATCCGTATGCCAAAGAAGAACAAGCGCGGCGAGTGGCTCAACTGGAGCAACACTGCTCTGCCGTGGATGAGTATAGGCTATGAGTCACAGGTGCCGCCGATCTCTACGCTGGCGTTCTACAATGCCATCGCCAACAACGGATGCATGATGCAGCCACGCTTCGTCAAAGCGTCGATTCAAAACGGTGAGGTCACCGAATATCCGCCTCAGGTGGTCAAAGGCCATTCTCAGATTGCCTCACCCGCTGTCATCAAGAAAATGCAGGTGATGCTGGAGCATGTGGTCAGCGAGGGACTCGGAAAGAAAGCCGGATCGACATCTTTCAAGGTGGCCGGCAAGACTGGTACCGCTCAGATCTCCAAAGGTACGGCAGGCTATAAGAACGGTATGACGCACTACTTGCTGTCGTTTGCCGGTTACTTCCCCGCCGACAACCCGAAATACAGTTGTATCGTCTGCATCCAGAAAGGTGGACTGCCCGCATCCGGTGGCGGCATGAGCGGTGTCGTCTTCCATCATATCGCTGAGGGCATCATGGCACAAAGTGAGGGACGCGACGTCAAACAGGCACGCGACTCGGCTTCTGTCTTTGTTCCTCAGGTGAAAAACGGCAACATCCTCTCTGCCGATTTCGTGCTCTCGCAGTTAGGTATCAAGACCAAGCGCAACTATATCGCCAATATTGCCAACACCAATGCGCTGTGGGGACAGGCCAAAAGCAACTCCCACTTCGTGGATCTCATCCATCAGGGTGTGCCAAGTACCAAACATATTCCCGACGTCATGGGCATGGGAGCACGCGACGCTGTCTATCTCATGGAGCAACGCGGTGTGAAATGCCGCATCATCGGGCGTGGAAAGGTCGTCAAGCAAAGCCTCCCGCCAGGACAATATATCCGCCGGCGCGAGACGTGTACGCTGACACTGGAATAAGAAAAGACAAAACTGACAGAAATAAAATATAAAGAATAATATAGAAAGAAATGAAACTACAAGAGCTTCTCAAGGGCATCAAGCCCACCTCTATCATTGGGGGCGTGGATGCCGACATCACCGGCGTGGACATAGACTCGCGCCAAGTCAAGGATGGTCATCTGTTCATTGCCATGAAAGGCACCCAGGTAGACGGCCATCGCTTCATCCCGAAGGCCATCGAGCAAGGCGCCCGGGCCGTGCTCTGTGAAGATATGCCGGAAGAGAAAGCCGAAGGCGTCACCTATATCCAGGTGCCGTCCACCGAAGATGCTGTAGGCCACGTGGCCACACTCTTCTATGGTGATCCTTCGAAAAAGCTCAAACTCGTCGGCGTGACCGGTACGAACGGTAAGACGACAATCGCCACCTTATTATATAATATGTTCCGCAAGATGGGATATAAGTGCGGTCTGCTCTCTACTGTCGTCAACTATATCGACGGCGAAGCCATTCCCGCTGACCACACCACGCCGGATCCCATCGAACTGAACATGCTTTTGGGCAAGATGGTAGAGGCAGGATGCGAGTATGCCTTCATGGAATGCTCCAGCCACGCCATCGCTCAGAAACGTATCGGCGGACTGAAATTTACGGGTGGAATCTTCACCAACCTCACTCGCGATCACCTCGATTATCACAAGACCTTCGAGAATTATCGCAATGCCAAGAAGGCTTTCTTCGACGGACTGCCCAAGTCTGCTTTCGCCATCACCAATGCCGATGACAAGAACGGCATGATCATGGTACAAAACACTAAGGCTACCGTGAAGACCTACTCCATTCGGCAGATGGCTGACTTCCGCGCCCGCATCATCGAGATGCACTTCGCTGGAATGTATCTCGACATTGACGGACACGAGGTCGGCGTGCAGTTCATCGGTAAATTCAACGTCAGCAACCTCTTAGCCGTCTATGCCGCCGCACGCATGCTGGGCAAGGAGCCCGAGGAGATCCTGGTGGTTTTGAGCACACTCCACAGCGTCAGCGGTCGCCTGGAACCCATCCAGTCGCCCAAAGGCTTCACGGCTATTGTCGACTATGCCCACACTCCCGACGCTTTGCAAAACGTGTTGGGTGCCATCCATGAAGTGCTCAACGGCAAGGGACACGTCATCACCGTATGTGGAGCAGGCGGTAACCGTGATCACGGCAAGCGCCCGCTCATGGCCCAGGAAGCCGTCAAGCAAAGCGACAAAGTGATTATCACCAGCGACAATCCCCGCTTCGAGGATCCGCAGGCTATCATCGATGACATGCTCGCCGGACTGAATGCACAACAGATGCAAAAGGTTATCAGCATTGTAGACCGCAAAGAGGCTATCAAGACCGCATGTATGATGGCTCAGAAAGGCGACGTGGTCCTCGTGGCAGGCAAGGGACATGAAAACTATCAGGAAATTAAAGGTGTCAAGCATCACTTCGATGACCATGAGGTGCTGCGCAACATCTTCGGCCTCAACAACCCGTCGCAAGACACTAACGCTACCGGTTGCGATAAATAACAAGTGTCAAGACTTTCAATAACAAGAGCTAAGACTATAAACAAAAAGAGCTAAGACATGCTATACTATCTCTTTCGTTTTCTGGAGCAGTTCGGTATTTCCGGTGCACGCATCTGGGGTTACATCTCCTTCCGTGCATTGCTGGCTCTGATCCTCTCACTGATCATCTCGGCATGGTTTGGTGAGAAGTTCATCAAATACTTGAAGAGTAAACAGATCACCGAGACGCAGCGCGATGCCAAGATCGATCCCTTTGGTGTCAAAAAGATAGGAGTGCCCTCGATGGGTGGCGTGATCATCATCGTCAGCATCCTGATTCCTGTGCTGCTGTTAGGCCGTCTGCGCAACATCTATCTGATTTTGATGCTCATCACTACGGTGTGGCTGGGCTTCCTCGGCGGCATGGACGACTACATCAAGATCTTCCACCGCAACAAGGAAGGTCTGAAAGGCAAGTACAAGATTGTCGGTCAGGTAGGCATCGGACTGATTGTCGGACTCGTGCTCTGGGCCTCGCCCGACGTGAAGTCCAACGAGAACATCGTGCTCCAGCGTCAGGGTCAGGAGATGGTCGTCAAGCACCGCGCCGAGGCCCGCAAAACGCTGAAGACGACAATACCGTTTGTCAAAGGCCACAACCTCGACTACTCGTCGGTGATGTCTTTCTGTGGTAAGTATAAGACTGCCGCCGGCTGGATTCTCTTCGTCATTATGACGATCTTCGTCGTCACTGCTGTGAGCAACGGAGCCAACCTCAATGACGGTATGGACGGCATGTGCGCAGGCAACTCGGCCATCATTGGCGTGGCGTTAGGCATCTTGGCTTATGTGAGCTCGCATATTCAATTTGCCGCATATCTCAACATCATGTACATCCCAGGCTCGCAAGAGCTGGTAGTCTTCATGTGTGCTTTTGTCGGAGCACTCATCGGTTTTCTATGGTACAACGCCTACCCAGCCCAGGTGTTCATGGGCGACACGGGCTCACTGACCATTGGCGGCATCATCGGCGTGTGCGCTGTGATCATCCACAAAGAGCTGTTGCTCCCGATCCTCTGCGGCATCTTCTTCGTGGAAAGCCTCAGCGTCATCTGCCAGGTATGGTACTATAAGCTCGGCAAACGCCATGGCGTGAAGCAGCGTATCTTCAAGCGTACACCTATCCACGATAACTTCCGCGTGACAGACCAGCAGCTTGACCCCGACTGCAAATACCTGATCAAGAGTCCCCACTCACCCAAACATGAGTCTAAGATCACAATCCGCTTCTGGATCATCACCATCATCCTGGCGGCTCTGACCATTATCACACTCAAGATAAGATAAGGAAGACGGCTCATGGAAGGCAACGCCACACTCCTATATATAATAGTTCCACATTCCTATATATATAATCAAGGTGTACCTATATATATAATGGTGTAGCCAAAATGAGAACAGTCTGACTGGCAAAAAGCCAAAAGCGCTGCTGTCTACCACAGATAGCGGGCAACAAACAAAAAAGATAAAAACCTCGAAAGAGTAATTACGTAGTTCAGCAATGAAAAGAATCGTTATATTAGGAGCCGGCGAGAGCGGTGCAGGAGCCGCCGTACTGGCAAAGAAAGAAGGTTTCGATGTTTTCGTATCTGACACTTCTTCGATCAAGGACAAGTACAAGAAACTGCTTGACGACCATCAGATCGAATGGGAGGAAGGTCATCACACCGAGGAGAAAATCCTGAATGCCGACGAGGTCATCAAAAGCCCGGGCATCCCAAAAGAGGCTCCGATGGTGCAGAAACTGATGGCTCAGCACACGCATATCATCAGCGAGATTGAGTTCGCCGGACGGTATACTCATGCCAAAATGATCTGCATCACGGGCAGCAACGGCAAGACAACGACCACCTCGCTGATCTATCATATCTTTAAGAGTGCCGGATACGATGTCGGTCTGGCCGGAAATATCGGTAAGAGCCTTGCTCTGCAGGTCGCAGAGGATCCGCACGAGTACTACATCATTGAGCTGAGTTCTTTCCAGCTCGACAACATGTACGACTTCCGTGCCAACATCGCCATCTTGCTCAACATCACGCCCGATCACCTCGACCGCTACGACTTCAAGTTCCAAAACTATGTCGATGCCAAGATGCGTATCATCCAGAATCAGACAGCGGATGACCACTTCATCTACTGGAACGATGATCCCGTCATCAAACAGCAACTCGACAAATACGACATCAAGGCCGTGCAGTGCCCATTCTCTGAGTTGAAGGAGAAAGGAAGCATTGCTTATATCGAGGAAGGACAATACAAACTTGAATACCCCACTCCATTCAATATGGAACAGGAGGAGCTCTCGCTGACCGGCAAGCACAACATCTATAACTCTCTTGCCGCCGGTTTGGCTTCCAACATCAGCGGCATCAAGAAAGAGATCATCCGCAAGAGTCTGAGCGACTTCCCGGGTGTGGAGCACCGCCTGGAAAAAGTTTGCGACGTGGCTGGCGTGCACTATGTCAACGACTCCAAGGCCACCAATGTCGATGCCTGCTGGTATGCTTTGGAGAGCATGCGCACACCTGTCATCCTCATCCTCGGCGGTAAGGACAAAGGCAACGACTACAACGCCATCAAAGAGTTGGTTCAGAAGAAGTGCGTAGGACTGGTTTATCTCGGTGCCGACAACACGAAGCTCCACAACTTCTTCGATCAGCTGGGCATTCCCGTACGCGACACGCACAACATGAAGGATTGCGTGAAGGCCTGCTACGACATGGCCCGCCCCGGCGATACGGTTTTGCTTTCACCCTGCTGCGCCAGTTTCGACCTCTTCCATAACATGGAGGACCGCGGCGAACAGTTCAAGCAACAAGTCAGAAGCCTGTAAAGGATATGAGCCGGAGGTATCTTGCTCCGGCCCTTCAATAAAGACAACAAGTGGACAACAAGAAATTTGGAAACATATTCAAGGGTGACAAAGTCATCTGGATGGTGTTTTTCTTCCTTTGTCTCATCAGCATCGTAGAGGTATTTTCGGCCTCTTCCGAGCTGACCTACAAAGGAGGAAGCTATGCCGCGCCTATCATCAAACACATCGGCCTGCTGGGTGTCGGTGTGTTTCTGGCTATTGTCACGCTTAACATCAAATGCAAGTACTTCAAGTTCTTCACGCCATTCGTGCTGATCATCGCTGTGTCGACGCTCTTTTGGGTAGACTTCGCCGGTCACTCCACCAACGACGCACAGCGATGGCTCTCGATCTTTGGCATACAGTTCCAGCCCTCTGAAATTGGTAAAGGCGCGTTAGTGCTTGCAACGGCTCAGGTGCTGAGTGCCATGCAGACTGAGCGTGGCGCCGACCGCCATGCAATGCCCTATATCCTTGTGGTTTGTGCCTTTATCATTCCATTCATCATGGTGGAGAATCTCTCCACGGCCGCACTGCTGTGTTCCGTCATCTTCTTCATGATGATCATTGGACGGGTACCTGTTCAACAGCTTGGCAAACTCGTCGGAAGCGTCGCGCTGGTCATCGTCTTGGCGGTTGCGACGGTTATGATCTTCGGACACGACAACGAAGAAGCCTCTCCTGAAGGACAGCTCACGGAACAAGTAGACGGCAAACAACCGGAGAAAGCCAAGAGCGGAGGCATGCTTCACCGACTCGACACGTGGAAATCGCGTATCGACAAGTTCAGCAACCACGAAGAGATACCGCCAGAAAAAGTAGACCTCGACAAAGACGCTCAGACAGCCCACGCCAATATCGCCATTGCTTCCAGCAACATCATCGGTAAGGGACCGGGCAACTCTGTGGAGCGCGACTTCCTATCTCAGGCCTTCTCCGACTTCATCTATGCCATCATCATCGAAGAGTTAGGCATAGAGGGCGCAGCGTTTGTGGCGATGCTCTACATCATCCTGCTCTTCCGGACGGGCCGTATCGCCAGCCGATGCGAGAACAACTTCCCGGCCCTCCTCGCCATGGGACTCGCTCTGCTACTGGTCACGCAGGCACTGTTCAACATGTGTGTGGCTGTGGGACTCGTTCCTGTGACGGGTCAGCCACTGCCGCTCATCAGTAAGGGTGGTACGTCCACGATCATCAACTGCATCTACATAGGTGTCATCCTCAGCGTCAGCCGTACAGCAAAAAAGAGACCTGAGCCTCAGCCGATGAAGGTTGCTGTCGACAACACGGCGGCCGATGATAAGGAAACAAATGTATAATAAATAGTCATTTGGTACAGAAGAAACAAAATAAAGTAGAACAAAAATGATCAAAAGACATTTTTTTTGATTACTTTTGCGGAAAATAAGAAATAGGCGACATGGAGAAAGAATTAAGAGTCATCATCAGCGGCGGAGGCACAGGAGGCCATATCTTCCCTGCAGTCTCTATCGCCAACGCCATCAAAGCCAAATATCCCAGTGCCAAAATCCAGTTCGTGGGTGCTTTGGGACGTATGGAGATGCAGCGAGTACCTGCGGCAGGCTACAACATCAAAGGCTTGCCCATCTGCGGTTTCGACCGTAAGCATCTGCTGAAAAACATCGCCGTGCTCTTCAAAATCTGGAAGAGTGAGCGGATGGCAAAGAAGATTATCAAAGACTTCAAGCCGATGGTGGCTGTCGGAGTAGGTGGATATGCCAGCGGGCCTACGCTGAACGTATGCGCCAGCATGGGCATACCATGCCTCATTCAAGAGCAGAATAGCTATGCCGGCGTCACAAACAAACTGTTGGCAAAGAAGGCCAGCAAGATCTGCGTGGCGTACGAGGGCATGGAGCGTTTCTTCCCGGCTGATAAAATCATCATGACAGGAAATCCAGTCCGACAGAATGTCGTGGACGCAACCATTTCCAAAGAGGACGCAAGAGTCAAGTTCGGACTCGATCCCAACAAGAAGACGATTCTCCTCGTGGGCGGAAGCTTAGGAGCACGCACCATCAACGAGAGCATGCGACAGCATCTCGACAAAGTGAAAAGCGCCGACGTGCAGTTCATCTGGCAGACCGGTAAGTACTACAACGCCGAGATGAACCAGGCCGTGAAGGACTTTGGCGACATCCCCAACCTGAAAGTTCTCGACTTCATCAGCGACATGGGTGCCGCCTATCGCGCCGCCGACCTTGTCATCAGCCGTGCCGGTGCAAGCTCCATCAGTGAGTTCTGCCTCATCGGCAAAGCCGTCATTCTGGTGCCCAGCCCCAACGTTGCCGAAGATCACCAGACCAAGAATGCCATGGCACTCGTAGATAAAGACGCCGCCATCTATGTCAAAGATGCAGAAGCTCCTGACTTGTTGCTCGACAAAGCCTTGGAAATTGTTCACAACGATGCCAAGCTTGCATCACTGACAGAAAACATCAAAAAACTCGGCTTGAAAGACTCCGCCGACGTCATTGCCGACGAAGTCATTAAACTCGCCTGGAGAAAACAATAAAACGCTTCGGAAGAGACAGTGCTCCTCTTAAGATGAGACTGCCATCTTTCCAAGATATGCAAATAACTCTTTAAATATCATGGAACTCAAAGATATAAAAGCTGTATATTTCATTGGTGCCGGCGGCATTGGTATGAGTGCACTGGCCCGCTACTTCATACATAAAGGTCTCGTTGTGGCCGGTTACGACAAGACTCCTTCTACGTTGACACAACAGCTCGAAAAGGAAGGCATGGTCATCCACTACAGAGAAAACGTAGATGAGATTCCCCACGCTTGCCGCGACAACAAGTCATGTTTGGTCGTCTATACCCCTGCCATTCCCGCCGAGCATCAGGAATTGCAATACTTCCGCAACAATGGATTTGAAGTGCAGAAACGCGCTCAAGTACTTGGCATGCTGACGCGCTCTCACAAAGGACTTTGTGTTGCCGGCACACACGGCAAGACGACTACATCGACCATGTGCGCCCACATCATGCATCAGAGCCACGTCGACTGCAACGCTTTCTTGGGCGGCATCTCCAAGAACTACGGTACAAACTATATCCTCTCCAAGACCAGCGACTATGTCGTTATTGAAGCTGATGAGTTCGATCGTTCTTTCCATTGGCTGCGTCCAT
>Ga0310695_10002462_pt1 | contig 39056 bp, 33 predicted proteins | sample RumenRJG_04DNA_FD_203882 | JGI IMG/M metagenome (GOLD analysis project Ga0310695, IMG submission 203882) | Bovine rumen microbial communities from Lethbridge, Alberta, Canada - RJG_04 (v2) (version 2) | ecosystem: Host-associated > Mammals > Digestive system > Stomach > Rumen | place: Canada...
GGGAAGACCTGTTGGTTCAAATGGTACGAAAGCTGGAGGTTGCAGGTCTTCTTTCGTTTGAAAATGTTTTTATCGACGGCACAAAAATGGAAGCGAACGCAAATCGCTATTCATTTGTGTGGCGGAACACTCATACCATTTTCCGAAAAACTTCTGAAACATTACAAGATTCAGAATGTGGTGGTGGATTCCGGCGATTCATGCTTCGAGGAGAAGGAAAAGTGGAGGCGGAATGGCTTTTGTTGAGCATGGCTTATAACCTTCTGAAGCTAGACCATAAGCTGAAAAAAGGGCGGTTGGGAGCCGGATTGATAATTCCAAGCACTTTTCCCGCCGGTCTCTAGCCCGGCGCTTTGCCCAATGGAACAAGCAAAGAAGAGGTGCCGACAGCACCTCTGGAAAAGTGCGCCTAAAAAGCGCGCCGTGAATTAAGTTTTCCGCAAAAAGATGAATAAAAAGAAGAAGGGCTGTGCCAGAACGGTTATTTTACCGTTTTGACACAGCCCCTTTTATGAGTTCTGTAATTTGCTTCGTACCTCACTCAATGTTTGCGGAAGCATATTCAAAAACGAAGCGACATACTTCTGGGGAATTTCAGATGGAAAGTCTTCATAGTAATCCATAAACCACTGGTAACGTTCTTTGGCATGCATAGTCACTAGTGAATAATGCAGAGCTGATTGATCAGCATAGCATTCTTGAAAATACGATATCATATAAGAACGTAAATTGGGGTCGGAATGCATAGCATCTTTCATCAAGTCTTTATCAATCAGTAAGACCCAGGTTCGCCCAATAGATTCCCAATAATACGATCCATCTTTTATACTGTCGTTTTCATTAAGCAAAATATCTCCCGGTGTATAAGCAAAGCGAAATGTCAGGTCATGTCCGTTCTCATCGATAACATACGCTCTGGCTTTTCCTTTAATCAAATAACAGAACCGAGAATCTAGATCATATGGTCTATAAATAGTTTCTTTGTTATTAAATTGGAGGATCTTTGCATGATCGCTTATCATACGATAAGTATCTTTATTTCGAATCTTCAAAACATCTTGTAAAAAAGAAGGAAGATCGACTCCTGTTTTCCTCAATGCTGGACACCGTCTTTCTTTTGCTAAAGCATAAAAACAAAATTTATACATATAAAAGAATATATTATTATTGTATTTACTCTCATTCGTTTATACGTATGCGAAATCGTACATCCGAACCAATTATGTTGTCAATCAAAATAATTATGTCAAATGTATTCAGATTATATCGGTAAGTTATGAGATTTTCGTCCCCATTAATGGTACTTTGTTATAGATTTAATGATACACATAATATGGCGAAAATACCATTTAACGGACGCAAAAAATATACTTTTCTAGGGTTCTAACATTCTTCGTATGGACGAATGAAAGCGGTTTTTCTTATTGATACTATGTAATTGCAAACTGTATTCATTCGTTTGTTGAAAAATGCAAAAAGGAGGTTCATTACGAATGGAAAAAGCAAACACATTGACAGCCAGAAAAGGAATAACTTTTGCGACAGCACTTCTTCTTGTCCTGGCCATTTTCACTTCCCTGTTTGTTGTAACTCTCGGCAAAGCTGAAGACAAAGACCCGAACAAGTATACGGTCACATTTGACGCCAACGGCGGCTACTTTGACGAAGTCGATGACAAAGGGAACAACAAAACCACGATTGCCAGAACCGGCTATAAAGGACAGGGCCTGGATGATAAATCTGCTCTGGTTCCCCATTATCCGGCTGACGATTATGGTGTTGAAGGAAAATTTTTTGAAGGTTGGACAGCAACTAATGACACGAAGATCAACGTTGATGAAGCAACTTACGATCCGGAAAAAGACATTACAGTCAAAGCTGTCTGGTCCGACAAAATTTCCGTCTCCTTCGACGATCAGCAGGGCAAAAAGGACAGTGTGATCACTTACTATTTTGATAAGGATAATGCTCAGATCGACGTTCGTGAGATTCCGCAGCCGGATCCCGTCGACGGAAAAGTCTTTGCAGGGTGGTACACTGACAAAGAATGCACAACAGAAGCTCTTGATTACGGTGTCCTCACTCCGAACCGAACCGTGACTTATTATGCAGGTTATTCGGATGGGGTCAAAATCGTTCTGAATGCGAACGGTGGTCACTACCGTATCGCTAAAGGAACAAACAAAGATGGTTCTATCAACTATGAGTACTCAACCACGAAAACAGTATATCTCCAGAAAGGTGATAAATTCTGGGAGAGCGCTCCCTGTGTCTGGTACGATGACAAGGTGCCGGGCGGCTACTATACAGACAACGAAGAATACAAAGAAGCAGTAGAATATGGTGATATAGTCACTAAGGACCTTACCCTTTATGAAAAATGGGTCGATGAGGAAGAACTGACTGATTACTACTTCCTCGAGTATAAGGTTTATAACAACGATTCGAAGAGATGGGAAAGCTTTGGACCACTTTATCAGATCCCGGTCGGCGATCCTCTGGTCAAAGACTATTATGAGGAGCCCGGTGATACCGCAGCAGCGAAGTTCCAGGGCTGGTATACCGATATGGGTCTGAAGAATGCAGCACCTGCATTTGATGGGTCCTACACCCCGAATAACGACATCACCCTGTATGCTAAATACAGCGATGTCATCTCTATCGATATCAATTATTATTACGCAAACAATAATGGTGAAGAAGTTCTGATCGACACTCAGGCGGCAACCTATGTCAAGGATGATGCCAAATCCGACTTCTCCAACGACACACTCCATCGCCTTCTGACGGATGAAGAGCTTTCTGCACTTTATCTGAACGGCAAAGATGGTGCTACGATCGACCCGAGCAAGAATGGTATCTCTACCATTTGGTATGCAGACAAAGCTCATACGAAGGTCGTTAACAGCAGAAATGACCTGACCGTTGACAAAGACAACAAGACAAATATGTATGGCGTCCTTGTCAAACGTTCTCCGGTCACTCTGTATACTCTCGCTTCTATTGGTGGCGACATCGCTCATATGAACGAAGTGATCTCCACCCCGCTTCCGGAAGGCAGCAAAGAAAAGTACATCTCCGCAGATGCTTATATCAACAACGATATGAAGCTTGGCGATGCAGCGAAAGTTTATTCCGTGAAAAACATTCCTGCAAAAGCAAGAATGGGCTTTCTGGGTTGGACCAAGACCGAAAATGGCACCACTCCTGTTAGCGATGAAACGGTAAAAAACACTACGAAACTCTATGCCATGATGAATCCGGCCTATGTTGTCACGATTGACCTCAATGGTGGTTACGATCGTATGGCGGATGATACCTACGCTGCCAGAAAGAATGTTGTTACAGTTAACATTCCGAACGGCCAGAAACTGGGTGACCCGATCGAAGAGGGTTATGTTTATCCTGTATACTATGGTGACAAGTATCTGAAAGGCTGGTCCACAGATCGCGCTGGCGAAAAGATGATCGAGCCGAAAGAACTCGTCATTACAGGAAACACAACGATCTTCGCACAGTGGGATCGTTATGAGGAAGAGAAACCCGAACCGCAGCCGGAGCCTCAGCCCGAACCGCAGCCGGAGCCTCAGCCCGAACCGCAGCCCGAGCCTCAGCCCGAACCTCAGCCTGAACCTGACAACAAGTTCACTGGTCTTGCCAACGAAGCTGATAAAGATGGCGTCTGGTGGTATTACACAGACGGTAAGATCGATATGACTCATACCGGCGTCGACCAGAACAAGTACGGCTGGTGGAGAGTTGAGAACGGCAAGGTAAACTTCAAAGCTCAGGGTATTTACCAGAACAAGTACGGCTGGTGGAAGACGACCGACGGTAAAGTCACTTTCAAAGAGAATAGCATTTATCAGAACCAGTATGGCTGGTGGAAGTGCAAGGACTCCAAGGTAGACTTCAACGCTCAGAGCATCTACCAGAACAAGTACGGCTGGTGGAAGACAACTAATGGTAAAGTTACCTTCAAAGAGACTGGTATCTTCAAGAATCAGTATGGTAACTGGTACTGCAAAGACTCTAAAGTCGACTTTAAGAAAAAAGGCAAAGTGACTTATAACAAACACGTTTATAACGTCACCAACGGCAAAGCAGTCCTCGTAAAATAACCATTCGTAATTAAACCTTATAAACAGAGGCGATCCGTGACATCCCCGTGCCCGGGTCGTTTCTGTTATATAAATTTATAAAAAGCAGCTCCTGACGGAGCTGCTATATTTATTGAATCGAGCTTAGTACAAAATCCAGCTTAGTACAACAGGTATGTATGGCAGACTTCGTAGCTGTCGAAGAGCTCCTTGTCCTTATTGATGTACGGACAATAGTAAAGAAATGCGGCCACCAAACGGTGACCGCTTATCGTTTAATTTGCTTTACGAGAAGTTACCGATCAGCTGATCGATGAACATATACTGAGACTCATAGAACTTCTGCGTTTTGAGTTTCAGCTTGATGGTGGCGTCTCCGCCCTTGAAGCCGAGCACGTCGTACTTGCCCCAGGTCTTCTCATCGAAGTAGCTGTTGCGGTGTGCGGCGAATGTGATGTCGAGGCCGAGACCGCTGTCTTCCTTCTGCAGGGTGCCGTCCTGGACTTCGAAGTCCTTGAAGGTCTCTGCGCTGAGGTACGGAACAGGGTCGTTCACATCGCCCATCCGCTTCAGGGTGCCTTCGATCTGGCCGTTGAACATAACGGGAGAGCCGTAAGCCACGATGTTCAGGATGTTATAGCGCTTCTGCATGGCCTTGTCCGCAGCGACCTGCTGTGCGACCATACCACCAAGGCTGTGGCCGGCAAGAACGACGTTGGCGCCCTTCGGGACAGCTTTCTTCAAGACGTTACGAACGTTCTTTTCAAAGTCATTGGAAAGTTCCAGACCCGCCTGGCCGGTGGTGATGATGTCGGTCGTCTGCGGGGTCAGGGTCGGGACCTCGAGGCCGGTCAGCGTGACGAGGTAAATGTCACAGGACTTGCCATCGACCTTCAGCGTGCCCTCTGTGATGATGATCGGGCCCTTCATGCCGTGGTTGTAACCAAGGCCGGCGTACTGTGCCAGTTGCGGGAAGTTTTTCAGTGTGAGGCTCTTGCCGGTCGGCGGGTTCGAATACATCGGGTTGGAACCATCATCGAAGACCGAGAACAGTTTGTCGACCGTGCTCTGGTCAACAGCATAACCGAGGTGAGCCACACTGGTCATGGTCATGAACAGTAGTGTAGTCAGCAGTACTGCCAGGACACGTTTGAGCTTTTTCATATCCGATTCCTCCCTGCGGAAACTAGTATATCTTCAAAATATTACCATATTTAATCACGAAAAAACAAGACGGGACCCCGAAGGATAACTCCTCCGGGGTCCCGAGTCCGAGAAGGACTATCTTGCTCAGGCTTTGCTGATGACTTTGCCGTTTTTGATGTTATAACCCTGATATTTACCTGTGTAATTGAAGTTGACTTTACCGTTCTTCACATACCAGGTGCCGTTCTCGTTCTTGTAGAGGCCGTTGGCTTTCCAGTTGACTTTACCATTTTCAATGCGGTACCAGTCTTTGCCGGCCTTCTTGACGCCCGTGACGTCGAAACGGACCTTGCCGTTCACGACATACCAGGTGCCATACTTGTTCTTGTAGATGCCGTTGGCCTTGAAGTTGACTTTACCTTTTTCAACTCTCCAGTGTCCATACTTGTTGGCAAACAGACCGTAGGCGTTCAGGTTGACTTTACCCTTTTCGACATAGTACCAGTCGGGGCCTGCAGATTTGATGACACCAGTGACATCGTAACGGACCTTACCGTTGACAACATAATAGGTGCCTTTGGAGATCTTGTAGATGCCGTTCGCTTTGAAGTTGACTTTACCGTTTTCAACTCTCCAGGTGCCATACTTGTTCGCATAAAGGCCTCTTGCTTTGAAGTTGACCTTACCTTTTTCGACTCTCCACCAGCCATAAGCGTTCTGGTAAAGACCGGTTGCCTTGAAGTTGACAACACCCTTCTCAACTCTCCACCAGCCGTTTTCGTTCTTGAAGACGCCGGTTTCCTTGACCTGCTCGGTGCTGTTCTTGTTGGCAACAAGGACCCATTTTTTGTTGATCTTCTTGACCCAGTAGACATCTTCCGCGTTCAGCGCGGGAGTCGGTGCCGGCTGCGGATCTTCGGGTTCCGGATCGACGGTGGGCTGCGTGGTCGGCTCCTCTTTCTGAGTCGTCGTTTCTTCATCTTTCTTGGTAGTGGACTCTTCGTCCTTCTTCGTGGTGGACTCGTCTTCTTTCTTAGTCGTGGACTCATCCGTTGCTGCAGGAGTTTCCGAAGCAGCGGCTGCGGGAGCCTGTGCGGCCGGTGCAGCGTCTTCTGCGCTGACCAGAGAGACAGCGAACAGAGACATGACCATGGTCAGTGCCATGAGGATGGCGACCAGTTTTTTCGTAAACTTTTTGTTCATGTGTTTCATCTCCTTAAACATAAATTACCATAAGCCTGAGCGGTTTACTGCTCACTTTTATTTTACCAATGTAGAGCAAAGAATAATGTTACAAAACAGGGCGATACGGTTACAAAATATTACATTTTTATACTAAAAGAGGAGCTTTGCTTAAACCTATACATTGAAGTTAAACCGACGGGTAAAACACAAGCGCAAAAAAAAGCAGCCTCATGCGAGACTGCTTCCCAGTTTTCTATTCTGTTCTGTTACTCCGTGACCGGTTCGAACAGACCGAAGTGCTCGCATGCTTTATAGATGCCGTCCGCTTCGACGTCTGCCGTCACATAGTCTGCTTTCGCTTTGAGTTCGGGGCAGGCATTCCCCATGGCGATACACGTCCAGTCGTCGATAAACATGGACAGGTCGTTCATCGCGTCCCCGAATACCATAACATCTTCGTAAGGGGCGCCCAGGTAGTCCATCATGCGCTTGATGCCTCTCGCCTTGTCCGTGGGTTCCACAAAGAGGTAATCGTCGTGGAAGCGCGCCCAGGGCAGTTTCTTGAGGGTCTCGAGCTTCTGCTCCTCCCCTGTCATGCAACCGATGTTGACCTTAAAGACGCCATCGAACTGCTCCGGCTGGCAACCGTCCACAATAACGCTCTCCATATACGTGTCCTGCGTGAACTCCAGAAAGGACGAGCCCGGGCACATGCGGCGAGGCGAGTCATCTACGACGAGACCCCAGGGAATGTTCTTCGCATTGCATTCGTCGATGAGATCCACCACAAGGTCCATCGGCAGTGGCTCAATGCCAAGCAGCTTGCCATCCAGCGTGAGCCCATTACCGCCATCAGACACCATGTTCCGAATGCCGAAGACATCCATGAATTCCAGCGCCATGCCGTTGGAACGACCCGTAGCAATGCTCAGGAAATGGCCGGCCTCCGCCAGCTTCTGCAGAGCCAGCTTCATGCTCTCCGGAACGTATGTGTATTCATAACCGCCGGCAGCCAGCGTGCCGTCTATATCAAAGAAAAGGTATTTGCGCTTCATAGTAGTCCTTCTTTAGAAAAGCAACCCCCGGAGGAGTTGCTTTCTAAACGTATTCAGTTTCATACTTTCTTGTAATCCCAGTGTCGTTGTTCGCAGGCTTTCTTCAAAGCTGCGGACTCTTTCGGGTACTTCGTACAGTCGATGACCATGTCCGGTTTGATCTGGCCGATCTCCCAGATGAGGCTCATCTCCTTCTCCATGTCGACCTGCTTGAAATAGCAGTTCGGAGCGTCTTTGACGAGCTCCTGATACTTGATCTCATTCAGGTCCTGGGAGTCTATGCCGTACACTCTGTGACGGTGTTCGACGCCCTTGCAGGCACTGAAAAAGCCCTTTTCATTTCCTACTCCGCAAATGACAACTTTCATGTTAGTTACCTCGTATAAATGATGTTGCTTTTGCATTAACATTGTAACTCGTTTACCTTAAAAGAACAATAAAAGACAGCCCTCTTTTGAGAGCTGCCTTTTTTAATTTGAGATCAAAAAAATGCAAACGCTTTATATCGGGAAACTACTTGATGTACCATATTTATTGACTGGAATGATAGAAATAGTCCCATCAGATGCAATGGTCATTTTGAAAACATCCCAATATGTACCCGTGCTATTCTTATCAATGACAAATGAATGTTTAAGCGTTTTGTTATCATATACTTTCACTTTTGCTGCGGAAGTAGACATTTCCGTTGAAGATTCGGAAGAAGCATTAGAAAAGTCATGCACATAGTAATAATAGGTGCCGGGATTACAATCATATATGGTAATTATTTCTGGCCCATATGAAGTGGTATCATCGTAATCTAACTCAGCAAGTATAGTGCTTCCATCAGCAGAAAACGCTCTGTCTTCTGAAAAGGAAATATGATAATTATTCTCATTGTCAAAAAATGGTCCAATCAAATGAGAATCTAAATCATTAGGTTTTTCACCCCATGTGAGATTGATTCGAATTGAATTCTTTTCAGTAATTCCAACGGCATCGAATGCTTCTTTAATAGCATTAAGTTGAGTGTTGTTAAAACCAGCATTCCTTGCTGCATATATGACAGCACATCTTGCTTGGAAAAAATTCGCAGTAGTAGTCAATCTAAACAAAGAATTATAGAATACTCTGGCCCAAGTTTCATCAGAAACTGTTTTTGTCCTTGAATCCGTCATCATTTTGTATGCAGCAAAGTTAAATATTCCACTATTATAATGAACACCATCATCATTATTGGGTCCAGTAAATCCAGAATAATTAATTACCCCAAATTTCCGATCTTTATAGTGCTCTGGTTGACCATATTCACTGGGGTCAGCTAGATTACGATAAGTTTTGCTATCTTCGCCAAAAAGCCACTTATCCTTCCCGGTTTTGCCTTCAATCAAGCAGCCCATTATATCCGCATAGGATTCATTTAGTGCACCGGATTCACCTTTGTAATTCAATGTGATCATTTTGCCATTCCCAACTACATGGTTTATTACTGCGTGTGTAAATTCATGACCACAAACATCTAAACATCTAGATGATTTGCCATAAAATACAAACTGCTGTAATTCTCTTTTCCAAGACGCGTTATTATCAAAGGAGACAATGCTTGAGATGATTTTGGCACCATTATTATCATAGGACCATCTACCTAAATGATTCAAATAATAATCGTAAACAACACTCATATTTGCATGAGCCGAAACAGCATCCGGAGAAACAGGGCGATTGATATTTGTGGTAACAATCTCTCCAGGGAATTCATGGTACAACGGAATTGACAACTTGAGACGTGCTTTATATGTTTCAATGTTTCTATTTGTATCCTTCATTTCATATGTGTCGCCTATTTTAGTTGCCTCAAAGTATCTTAATCTTCCAGAGGAATCATTAGCATTCAAAGTGACGTTTTCATCATTGCATATAGAATCAATAATTGAACCAGATGAATCCGTTGCCGAAACAAAATAAGTATTCTTTATATCCAGTAAATAATTGGCTTCATCATTACCCTGTTCAAGATATGCTGAACAGCTAATAGTTACAGCGTACACCAATTCAGGTTCCTTTTCTTCTCCCAAGGCAAGAATGATTAACTCTGTTGTAATATTTAATTCAGATTTAAATTGTTCAACTATTTCGTCATAATCTTGAGATGATCTCTTTTCTATTTCTCCCAAAAAGTTATTAACCGTTTCATCATTAATCATTTGATTGACGGCAATGCTTTCTGCTTCTTTAATAGATATAACAGAGTTTGTATTTATGTTTTCTATTCTGGAATCATACGAATTTAGCAAACCAGTAATCTTACCGTTATTATCAGTACTAATGATAATTTGAGATCCCAAAACTGGAATTCCATTTATTGACGGACTGAATCTATAAAAAGATTCCATTTTCTCAGTATTATCTTCTATTGTTTGCAAACTAATATCACTAGTGGAACAAAAAAACCATTTCCAAATAGAGAATTAGCAGAGTTTAGAACATCCGAAGCATCTTCTTTGGATAGGATCGTATTATCAGAAAATTCCCCATCTATTGCAACAGGCCTTCCTTTTTCATCATACTCAACATCAATAATCCCTTCTTCTGAAAGAATCTCAATATCACCACGATCTATGATATCGTCATTCAGATTGTCTGTGCTGAGTCGCCATTTTGCATATAGCATTATACTATTGAGAACAGGCATAGAAAAATCATATTTCTCAGTAGTATCTTCGTCTGTAAACCATCCAACAAAATAATAGCCATCTCTTAAGGGCGCAGGAGGTTCAACAACTCTTTCATTAATTGTAACCGTTATAGAATCAGGCAAATTATTGACATCGGTACCGTTTGCATTGAACGAAATAATAGCAGTTTCAAGCCCAATTGGTTCCGCCTTTCCGTTCGTGATTTGATAATTGTTATTGTTATAGTCTACTTTCCCATTTTTATTAAATTCAACTCTACTATTCTCAACATACCAGGAGCCGAATTCGTTCTTAAATACACCGGTTTCCTTAAATGTGACTTTCCCGTTAGTAGTCTTCCACCAGCCATTCTGATTCTGGTAAATACTGTTGGCCTTAAAATCAACTTTAGAGTGCTCTACTCTCCACCAACCGTTTTCATTCTGGAAGACGCCATTATCTTTAAAAGTGACTTTGCCATTAGTGGTTTTCCACCAACCATTCTGGTTTTGGTAGATTCCATTTGCTTTGAAGTCTACTTTTGAGTTAACAACTCTCCACCAACCATTTTCATTTTGAAAGACGCCGGTTTCTTTGAAAGTAACAACACCATTTGATGTTTTCCACCAACCGTTGCTATTCTGATAGATTCCATTAGCGTTTTTATTGAAATTCCCTTTTTTATCAACACAAATCCATTTGCCATCGCGTTTAACAATGGAATATGAATCCTTACTTGCAGCAGTGACACCCAAAGTCAAAGTAGCAAGAATTACAGCAACCGCCACGATTATTGATAATAATCTTTTCATGGTTAACTCCTTCCACATACAATCATCAGCTTATAATACCCAAGCGTCAACGCAAAGCTGGCCGCAATAATTACCAATACAATCACCAGAAACAGCCATACATCAGCAAACGGGTTCCAGTGGGCATAGCGAAGCAGCAGTTTGACAAACACAAAGTGGATCAAGTAGATGCCGAAGGTGCATTTGTCGAATTGCTTCAGTGGTTTGGGGAGGTCTTCCCTCTTTCTGTTTTGTTGTGTGAAAAGAGTAAAGATGCTTGTGGATTGCAAAGCAACCAGAATCGAATTGTAGCTCGTGAAAATGCTGAGCGTCGCAGAGTCTTCGTGCAGGAACCAGACTGCCAGCCAGATTCCGACCGTCGAGAGGACCAGACTGGTCCAGGCGGCCCATCGCGGGACACGGATCACGCGATTCTGCACCGCATACCCCAGTAACAGGTACAATGGATAAACCGTCGCAACAGAAAAACGGTAATCGGTCGAAACATTCGCCAGTCCCAGCAAGGGCAACAGGCTGATAAACACGATCAGAAGGCACACCAGATACCGCAGTTCTTTTTCGTTACTGTTAGCAACGATCTTCCGAAAGAATGGCATCAGCAGGTACAGCCCGAGCAGCATGTACAGGTACCACATGTGAGGCCAGGAGTGGCCGGTCAGTAAATCGCCCACTGAACACAGGACGACATAGAGCCAGGTGGTAAATGTCGGGCTATCCATAGAAATCGGATGAGCGGCAAACAGCGGAGAGTTGTTTGCCGTTTCTGCTATGCCGTTCATCGCCAAATCGAATGCGATGAAAATCAGCCCGAACACCAGAATGACTTTGCCAATCCTTCCGATATACCGCTTCCGCAAGTGTTCCCAGGTCAGTTGTCGAGCAGGGTCCAGCAGAAGTGCACCGGTCACCATGACAAATACCGGGACAGCCCACATGCAGGAGTACTGAGCGAGCAACACGCCGATTCTTTGTGACGAAGTCACCTCATAGCCCTGTGCTCCGGCAGCCACCAACGAATAGCTTGTTGTGTGGAGCACTATAATGGCAATACAACCCAGAGACCTCAGCCAGGAAAAGGAAGCATTCCACTTCCCTAACGTTTGTGTATTACCCATCAATACGTCAGCGGGTCATCAAGGCAGCCGCCATCGTTATAAGACGCAGTCGTGCGGACGACACGCTTCGTTGTTCTGTAAGTCTGGCGAACTGTCGTTCTGTAAGACTGAGCTTCCGTCTGCTCTCCGTAAGTCACCATTTCCTCCATCGTCTGCTCTTCTACCGTGGTAGACTGCGGAGGCTGTGTCGTAGGAGTCGTAGTGGAAGCTGTAGTCGGGACGGCAGTGGTAGTCGTCACGGTCGTTGTTTCCAGTTCCGCATCTTTCGTGCTGTTGCAGGCGGTCAGAAATGCCATGAGGCAAATCGCCATCAGGATGACAGCAACGACCTTTTTGACAGAGCCAAAGTATCTCATGATCTTCCTTCTCCTTCTATATAACTATTTAATCCATTCGATGACTGATGTTGTAACGCAACGAGCCTTTGGTTCCATAAGTAAAGAGCCAGCCGCTGTAGGGGTGTTTTCCGGCCTTGCGCCATTTTTGCTCATACTGAGCATCCAGGACATACTTTTTGCCGTTGCGGGTAACTTCATTCCAGCAGTGTGGTCCATAGCCACCGGCAGCAAGCGGAACAGTACCCTTAATTGCGTGAATGTCTTCATTGCACATTCTGCCAAGGTAATAAACGCAGCAGCCAAAGGTATAGCAGTTGCCTGAGCGCTGGACGAAGCCATGGTTTGCGTAGTTCTCAATACCGTAGGAACCGTCTACCGGGACAATGTATTTGTTGTAAGTGATGTTATTGATGGTCCAGTAGTAAGCTTTCTTGAAGTCCCAGCCTACGCTGTTCAGAACCTTAACGGCATTCGTTTCAGCTGAGGTCTTACCGCCGGTGACTTTACCATCAGTGCAAGTGTAGGTAATGCCCTTGTACTCCACTTCACCGTCATAATCCCAGTCGAGTTTCCCTCCGTCGAAATACCAACGTCCGTAGGAGTTCTGTGCAAGACCGTCATAGTCAAAACGGACCTTACCGTTCTGAAGGTACCAATAGCCATACTCGTTGTTGGCAATGCCGGTGAAGCCAAAGTTGACTTTCGAATTCTCTACTTTCCACCAGCCCAGTTCGTTCGGGAACACGCCATTCTCATCGAAGGTGACTTTGCCGTCTTTTGTCTTCCACCAGCCATACTGGTTTTGATAGATACCCTGGGCCTTGAAATCGACTTTGGAGTCTTTCACTCTCCACCAGCCGAATCCGTTCTGGAAGACGCCATTCTCCTTGAAAGTTACCTTACCGTTAGTTGTCTTCCACCAGCCATATTCGTTCTGGTAAATACCATTGGCATTCCAGTCTACATAGCCATCTTTGACCCGATACCAGCCGTTTTCGCCTTCGACCACGCTGTTGAATGACGTGTCTACTTTACCGTCTTTATAAACAGCCCATTTCCCGTCAGGACCTTTCATGAGCCCGTTCATCGTGTCGGCTTCCCAGACAGCATAAAGGGTGGTATTCTCTTTGGCGATATACTCATCCAGCTGGAACACATCTTTCCCATCTTTGGATTCCGACCATCCTTTGAAGATGTAGCCTTTTCGAGTGGGATCCTTGAATGACGGATCGATGAGTTTGATACCCTTTGCACGAACCTGAGTCTCTGTACCGAGCTTGCCACCATTGGCATCGAAGGTAAGTGTTACGCCTTCATCCCAATAGGCATAAAGGGTAATGTCTTTATCAGAAGTGAACGTGGTATCTACTGAATCATAAGTCAGCCCACTTTCTTCTTCGACACATTTGACCGTTCTGGTGACCAAGGTGCCTTTGCCGTCTTCTTCTGTGTAATAACCGCCAAAGTACTTGCTTTCGTCCTCTTTTTCTACTGCACCGAAGATGTTTTCTTCGATATGGACTTCTTTGCCGATCGTTTCAGTATAGGTCTTTTTATTAACGATCTGACCCTCCGGCGACAGGCAGGCGTTCACCAGTTTCACACTATAAGTGCCTTCTTCAGCACTGGCATTCAGCACATTCCAATGCAATAAAGACAGTACGAGAGAAAGGCATAAAACGATTGCAAAAATAGCAATTCTTCTGCTTTTGACATTTCCCATTTTTTCTGACTCCTTCTGTATGTTTGTGTTATAGAGGATAGAATCTCCTACGTTAAATATATCAAAGAGATATAAAAAGAGACATTCACATATGTGAATGTCTCACTTGCCAAAGATTTCAATTTTATTACAAATCCAATTCACTTTTGAGTCTCGCAAAGCCGTTCGATGCGGCCGTTTTCGGCGCGTTCCTGTTTGCGGATCTCTTTGCGGTTCAGGGCCGCGGAGAACTCGTACTGTTCTTCCAAGGTTTCCGGGGTGTACTTCTCCGGAAGCGGGATGGGCTTGTCATCGTCGTCCAAGGCGACGAATACCATGTAGGCGCGGTTGATGAGGTCCTTCTCCCCGTCCAGACGCTCCACAAAAGAGTCTACGCGGACTTCTAAGGAGGTTTTGCCGCTCCAGGTGACCCGGGCTTCCTGGACGACGGTGTCGTTCAGATAGGCCGGTGCGAGGAACGTGAGGTGGTCGACGCAGACGGTGGTGACGTTGGCTTTGGCGAATCGCCGTGCGGCCACTGCTCCAATGACGTCGATCCAGGCCATCAACTTCCCGCCGAACAGACGTGGTTTCTCATAACCGTTGCAGTCTTCTGGCATGACGATGTGGACTGCGCTTGTGACTTCGTTCATATTCAAACTCCATACATCCAATATTCAGAAACGGTAAGCCAGCCATTTTTCAGCTCATCCAAAGTGACCCAATCGCCCTCTGCTGTCGTGGTGCGATATTTGGAAGGCATAGAAGTACCGGACCCGGGATACGAGTCAAGGACAAAATACTGATTGGTTTCCGAGTCGTAATCAATGACTGCAATAAAATGATATTTCACATGAAATACAGCTGTGCCACCTGTTTGCAAATGATTAAGCAAGGTGGCATCCTGTACGTTTTTACCATATCCAAGATAGCGAAAAGAACCCCTGCTTCCGAATTCTTCAGCTGCCTTTGTGAAGAACTCTTTTTTTGAAATACCTCCAAAACTATCTGCATTAAAGTATTTGTTATTATAGCCCCAATTAGCTACTTCTTCGACAGGAATATAGATTCCATTCAGACAGTAGATGGCGTTGACCAGTGAAACCGGACCACAACCGGAAGTGGCAAGAGTCTTTCCAGCGTATTTGATGTTGCTGTATGGAGCATCAGGTTGAAGAAAAAAATTACCTTCCCAACGAATGCGACCATCTTGAATGGTGAAATTCCGAGTGCCAATCGTCAACGTTTCATTGCGATCATGTTGAACCTTTCCCTCGGCGATACACCAATTCCCTTCTTTATTTCTGCTATATCCATTGAAACGGAAATCTACTTTTCCATTTTTGCAATACCAGTCACCAAGGGAATTGGAACCGACTCCTGTATAGTCAAAGTTCACTTTGGAATTTTCGCAGTACCACCATCCGAGCGTATTTTGAAACACACCGGTTTCATTATATGTGATTTGACCATTAGTGGTCTTGAACCATCCGGTTTTTCCCTGATAGATGCTATTGGCGTTGAAATTGACTTTACCGTTTTCAATGCGCCATTGGCCAAAGTAGTTTTTACCAAATCCCGTGTAGGAGAAATCAACTTTTGAGTCCTGGCAATACCACCAGCCATATTGATTTTGGAAAACACCGTTCTCGTGGAACGTCACTTCACCATTCGTACATTTCCACCAACCGTTTCCGTTTGGATAGATACTGTTGGCGTTACGATCAACGTTGCCGTTCAAAACTTTATACCACTTTCCGTTAGTGGCTTGAACTATTCCATTTTCATCAGTTTTCAAGTTTTTAAAACGAACTGATTGTTCTGCTGCGGAAGCAGAATAGAACTGCCCATACGGAATAAAAAGAGACCCCAGAAGGACCAGCATCAGCCCAAAGGCAGCCAGTCTCTTACGGAGCCCTGCAATGTTCAACGTGTTTTGCATTGGTGGCTCTCACTCTCTGATGTGGAATTGTTTGTTGTGTTTGTGTTTTTGATAGTCCTCATTATAGCGAAAAGTCTGTAATTTGTAAAATAAAAAGAATATAAAAAGGCAGCCCTCCGAAGAGAGCTGCTTTTTGTGTTATTGTTGGCGATTTAAGGTCAGACTACTTTACCGTTCTTAATAGTCTTGCCCTGATATTTGCCGTTGAAGTTGAAGTTGACTTTGGAGTTCTCAACTTTCCAGGTGCCGTACTGGTTCTTGAAGAGACCGTTTTCCTTGAAGGTAACTTTACCGTTGGTAGTCTTCCACCAGCCATACTTGTTCTGGTAGATGCTCTGAGCATTGAAATCTACCTTGGAGTCCTTGCACTTCCACCAGCCAAATTCGTTCTGATAGATGCTGTTCTCCTTGAAGGTGACTTCACCGTCAGTGGTCTTCCACCAGCCATACTGGTTCTGGTAAATGCCCTGCGCCTTGAAGTTGACCTTGCCGTTTTCAACTCTCCACCAACCATACTTGTTCTGGTCGACGCCGGTATGGTTCGTGTCGATCTTGCCGTCGGTGTAGTAATACCAGTTGCCGTCCTTATCTGCTTCATTGGCAAGGCCGGTGAACTTGGACTCTTCTGCCTTGGTGTAGGTCAGAGTCGTGGTGGTGGGCTTGTAACCGGAGACATAGACAGTGGCCTTAATGATCGTCTTCTCAGCATCGGTGAACTCATACATGTTGTAGAGTTTCGCCTTTGCCGCGTCTTCGTAGTCTTTGCCGTCCGTGCGGTTCTGAGCGAAGTTATAGAAGATGTCAGAGTAAGTCGGGGTAGCCGGCTCTGTTCCATCGGTAGATACCGTGTAGTAGATGGCACCTTCATAGATGCCGGTCGGAAGTGTAAGGTCGAAGTTCAGCTTATCGCCCTTCTTGACCTTGCTGTTATTGGCGATAGTCGGAGTCATGCCGGTGAACTCTTTCGCGGCATCCTTCTTGACTGAGATCTTGTTGATGTACTTGATGAAGTAGCTCAGGTTCTGCTCCTGAGGATCGACCTGTCCGAAAACATTGCGAAGGTTCGTTGCGCCATTCTTGACACTGATGATGTACGGTACTTCGACAGCATCCTTTTTCTGTGCGTCAGTAGTTCCTTTATTGCCGTTCTTCGATTCACCATTCGGGAAGTTATAGCGCGTCTCTTTGATGTCTTTTACAGTGACATCGGCGCCCTTACCATCTGAAGAGTCGAAGCGAATGACATCGGTGTCTGCCAGCTCATCGAGGTTGATGCCTGCTTTGGCAAGAACTGCTTTTAGGGTCGGACCATAGTATTCGTCTACTTTGAATGTCGGATAGGTGTTGATGGTGGAATAGTTGTACTTCTTGCCAACGCCATCTGTGCCTTCTGCATTCCAGAGGTCCACAAGGTCGCTGTAGAACAGTTCTGTCGTTTTTCCATCTGCATCAACGACATCTAAAATAGGCGTATTAATGCGAACTTTTGTGAGTGCTTTTGCATCGAAGCTGGAGAACCGATTCTTGTTGACTTCATCTTTAGTCTTCTGACCATACGCGAACTTGAATCCGTTCTTACCATCTTTCGCATCCGTCAGGAAGCCTGCTTTGACTTTGTCGACCTCAGTGCCGTTTTCATCAAAGTAATAACGGTCTTCAGTCAGTTCTTTCTTGGTGAATTCAGCCGGTTTGTCGGTTTCAAATACGACTGTGGTAAGGTCGGAAGCGGCCTCCCAGTCTGCATCTTTCTTCACCGCTTCAAGAAGCTGAGTGAACTTGTAAAGGTAACCGGTTTCTTCTCCGTACGTCTTGCTCTTATTGACAGTAGAGTAAGTGACGGTGCTGGTCGCTTTGCTGACACCATCGACGACCATGTCTTTATAAGAGACTGTGCCGACCTTCTTGTCGTTCCAGTAGACTTCGAAGCCGGTGGTCTGTTCTTCGTCTTCGGACGGATCCGGAGTGGTCGGAGTGTTGATCTTGACCGCAGCATTACCTGCGGTATTCAATTTGGCGAAGTTACCACTGGTGCTGTCATCCTTGTCTTTCTGTCCATAGACAAAACGGAAGAATGTCTCACCCGTTTCATGCATGAAACCGGGCTTTACAGGCTCAGCGCTGGCTTTGCCATCTTTGTCGAAATAATATCTGCTTTCGTCAAGTTCCTTCTTTGTTAATTTGGCAGGTTTGGAAGCTGTAGCATCTGCAATTTCGACAGTTGTGTCTTCGGAAACTGTCTTCCATTCATCAGACTTGTTTATGGTTTTGAGAAGTTTGCTGAAATAGTAAACCTTTCCCGTATACTCACCTTTGTTGTTCGAGTATACCTCATCGCCATAGTCTTTGATGTGGTCTTCCATAGTGTCGTATGTAACCGTACCGACCTTTTCGTCGTTCCAGTACACATCGATCCCTTCCCCTGTACTCCACGCCATTGCGCCGACAGAGAACAGAGAAAGCATCATGACAAGTGCAACAACAAGAGCACTTAGACGGTTTTTCATTGTTTTCACATACATCACTCCTTCTTTTGTTTGTGAAGATTTACATACATCTATTTCATGCGCACGCTTATTCAGGTGCGTAGCAATACAAAAAGCAGACTTCCGAAAAGAAGTCTGCTTACGCTTTACGTTTAAAAGCTCAGAATACTTCTTCTCGAAAGGAAGGCATGACCGTTTCCCGTCATACCCCGTCCTCTCCTCCATGGCAGACGCTTTAGGCGAAGAGGCTCGAAGTCTCACGCTATTCACTTATATATAGCTATACTCATATTGTATTTTGAAAGGCGTACAACGTCAACATTGTTCCCGTTTACAATATAGTTACAGGTCCGGAGGCACGCATATGGGGCGATTCACCTCATCCAGTTTCACCAGCGACAAGTCCGCATCATACAGCTTCCGCAACGTTTCTTCCGTAATGATCTCCTCCGTCTTCCCGACGGTCAGGTTTCCATCCCGGTCCAGAATAGCGGTCGTGCCGCCGAGCATGATCGCATGGTCCGGGTTATGCGTTGTAATGATGATCGCATAGCCCTTTTCTTTCAGACTCTTGATGAGCCGCAGGGTCTTGAGCTGGTTGCCGTAGTCCAGGTGCGCCGTGGGCTCATCAAACAGAATGGCCTTGGGCTCCGCAACGATGGCACGGGCAATGGTCGCCTGCTGGCGTTCACCGCCGGAGATTTCTGTGTATGGCTTGTCTTTTAAATCGCCAATGCCGATCTCGTTCAGGGTCTGTTCGACCACAGCGAAGTCTTCCGCTTTGGGACGTTCGAACATGCCGACGGTGGGCGCACGGCCCATGAGAACGAAGTTCTCGACCGTATAAGAGAACGCGGGCACGTGGTTCTGCGGGACGTAGCTGATGACCTTCGCCACTTCCTTCGGCTTCAGCGTCTTTGTGTCTTTGCCGCACAGCTCTACCGTGCCGCTCTCGGGTTCCAGCAGAGTCGCAATGCAGTTCAGCAGAGTACTCTTCCCCGCGCCGTTCGGGCCGAGGATGGTCATGACCTCCCCTTCTTCGAGCTTCAGGTTTACGTTGTTCAGGATCTGTCTTCCCTTGCTGTCGTACCGGAAGTTCAGGTTCTCGACTTTGATGATGCTCATGAGATGCTCCTCCTTTGCCGGTACAGAAGGATGGCGTAGAAGGGCGCGCCGATGAGGCCGGTAAGGATGCTGACAGGCATCTCAGTTACACTCAGCGTCCGGGTCGCGGTGTCCACGAGCAGCAGGAAGATGCCGCCCATAAGGCCCGCGGTGGGAATGAGTTTGGTGTTATTCGGCCCTACACACATACGAGCAAAATGCGGGATGACCAGGCCGACCCAGCCGATGGTGCCGGAAATGCACACAGAGCTGGCTGTCATAAGCGTGGCACAGGCGATGGCGATGTTCCGTATGACCTTGATATTGGCGCCGAGGCTCCTGGCCTCCGTCTCACCCATGGAGAGGATGTCGAGCCACCAGCTCATCGCGAACAGGATGACGGCGGGGATGACCATGGCCGGAAGCACGCTTCCGATTTCCGGCAGGGTCACGTACGAGAAACTGCCCATGGTCCAGTACGTGATGGCAGCGAGTTCCGTCTCTGGGTCAGCAACATACTTGATGAAGCCCAGGATGGAACTCATGGCGCCGCCGACAATGACGCCGGACAGGACGAGCATGATGTTCGAGTCGCTCTTCATAGCCGACGGAATGAAGACCGTGAGAGCTACCGCGATAATGCCGCCCACGAACGCGAAGCCGGACAGCAGGAAGCCGGAAAAACCCAGCAGGATAGCAATGGCAGCGCCGATGCAGGCACCACTGGAAACACCCAGGAAGTCCGGCGAAATGAGCGGGTTCTTGAAAATGCTCTGGTACGAGACACCGGACATGGCGAGCATGATGCCGACGAGGATGGACGCCGTAATGCGCGGGAGCCGGAGGCCCATGACAACGTTGCGGGTCATCTCAGAGTACTCGCCGCCCCGGTGGAACAGCTCTCCAAAGAGGACGTCGATGCTTTCCTTCGCGGAGATCGGGTACTTTCCTGCACAGAGCGCAACGACCACTAAGCCGGCTAAGATAGCCAGCAAAAGCAGGTCGAAGCCCACCGCGTAAAAGTTTCTCTTAGAATTCGTAGCCAATTTCGTCTCCTGTGAAGGTCCTTCCGAAGAAGAACTCATAGTAATCGTCGACCTCGTTCTGCAGCATTTCGGTCGTGCAGACGTCGGGGTACATTTGGTGCATCATGTAGTACATCGCCAGAATAAAGCCGGGCCCGGGCATGTCCCAGGAGTCGAGCTTCGCCGGCATCTTGTAGATGTGTTTGTTTTTGACCGCGGTCATGGCGGCCCAGGCAGAGTCCTTGTAGAAGTCGTCCATCGAGTAGTTGAGCGCCGCGGAACTCGTGACGAAGATGTAGTCCGGGTCCAGCTCGAAGATCTTCTCGACACCGCAGTCCGCCCAGTAGCGGTCCTGGTCTCCCCGGATGCCGTCCACCACGGTCTTCGCGCCGACTCGCTTCAGAAGCATGGTCTGCAGCATGTCTTCACTGGCCACGCGGGACAACAGTGAGCCCATGCAGAGCGCGGTCACCTTGTCCTCTTCGGGAATGGTGGCGGCCAGGGTGTCGATGTCCTTCAGCTCGTTCTTCAGGTAACCGGTGACCTCTTCGGCTCGCTCCTCACAGCCCAGCACTTTACCGAGCAGTTCATAAGCCTCAAAAACCTCTTCGGGCACCTCGGCCGTTATGGCGATGGACGGAATGCCGAGTCTGGCACAAAGATCAATGTCCGCCTTGTCCGTCGTGCGACAGATGTAGACGTCGGGGTCCGCTTTGGCAAGCGCCTCGGAGTCCATGGCCATGCGGTTGCCGATTGTGCCAACGTTGACGATCGGGTCATCGACCAGGCGGTAGAACTTCTTGTTCTTGAAGTTCACAGCTTTGGCCCTGTCACCCACTTGCAGTGTGACAAGGAACGGAACGACCACACCGTATGTAGAGGCAACCGTCGTGGACTTCGTGTCCTTTGGGACTTGCACTTTCCGACCCAGCATGTCGGTAACGGTGATAGTCTCCATATTCTGTTTTTGCTTAGAATCGCTACCGTTCTTACCGCCTGCACATGCCGCCAGGGAGAAGCTCATGAGGGCGACGAGGAACAACGCGATCGCTTTTCGAAAAACAAGGTTCATTCCAGTAATTCTATACGCAGAAGCGAGTCTGCAAGTCAAACAAACTTACCCTTTAGGCAGCGTCGTCTACAAGGATTTCCGTGACGTCTTTGGCATAGTCGGGCGAGAAGTCGCTTTTACAGGGCACGACGAATACGGTGCCGTCTTCCGCGGACGTTTTTCCATCGCGCCAAAACGCGAGTAATGTTGTTGGATCAGAAGTTTCCTTCGCGTCGAGGTCCACTTCGTAACCGTCGGAACCCACGGTCGTGATGCCATTCTCACTGCTTTCTCCAGCCGCGCTCAGAACATCATTCAGCTTGTACCCGGTATAGACATATGTTTCTTCCGTACCATACCGGTTCGTGGACGTAGCAGTGCACTCATACACCTGCAGGTCCGCAAAACTGGAATCCGAGTAGGTCTCCCCGTCAATGATGATCGTAAACGGAGGGACGTCGACCTTGCCCTCGACCGGTTCGGCTTTGACACAGCCGGAAAGCGCAAGAGCAACCAGCAACGTCAGCAGAATGGCGATTTTTTTCCATTTCAAGCCAGAATACTTTTTTCGGTTCATGACAGCGTTCCCTTATTCTTCAATGAAGTACAGGTTGCCGGTGTCAGGGTCGCGATACACCTTCCCCGCTTCCTGCAGATTATCTTTCTGAACGTTCTGAGAGCCCTCCACAACGTCCGAGACTTCATACATGTTGTCCGGGCGGTCCAGGCCGATGTCGACGTTCCAGACCGTCACCAGCGCCAGCAGGAGGCCGCAGGCGAACACCAGCATGACGTCGACGATGTTCGCGATGGACTCCATGGGACTGCCTTCGCTCTCCAGGAACGGAGACGTGGTATTACGGGCCAAACGACTGCGTTTCATATCAGGCACCTCCCGTTTTGCTGACTTTGACTTTGATCTTCTGGGCCGGTTCATCGCCCGCTTCTTCACAGTCCAGAACTGCGTCCATGACCGCTTCCAGCGAAGAGGAATAGCCGGCATACCAGGACTTGCGCACGGAAGAAATGAACAGGGACACGGCTGCGGAAATCAGGCCGGCAACCGTCGTATCGAAGGCGATGAGAAGAGAGTCAGACAAGGTCTTCGTATCTCCCTGGCCGAGCGCGATGAGGCCCGGAGCCAGCGGGATCAGCGTACCCATGAGTCCGAACATCGGAGCGATCTTGGAAATGAGGTCGCTCACACGGACTCTGCCCACATAGTGTTTCTCCTCATCCAGAAGGAGTTTCCTGGCAAGCGCCACACGGGTCTCGGACGGAAGGCCGTCACGCTTCACGACTTCCAGCACTGCAGCCTTTTGTCTCCGGAGGAGGCCGGAGTTCTCGATGACCGATGCCAGTCCTCTGGCATCTTTCCCCTGCAACGCGTCGATCAGCTCCGGAATAGAGCCGCTCAGCTGTTTCCGCTCCGTGAAATACTCCACCACGAGCGAGCCCAGCAGGACGACGGTCAGCGCCACCAGGATCAGCAGGATGACGATCGTCGGGACCTGCAGCCCGGACGCCACTGCACGGAGCATCTCTTTTACTGCATTTGTCATATCATTGTTCCTCCTTGAACCATCTATACATTGCAACAGCGCCAACGCCGAAGGACGCCACAAACATGATCGCTGCGTTTCGGGCACCCTTGGTCGTCACCAGAGGTTTTTTCAGCGGTGAGACTTCTTCATCAGGCTCTTTCTTCCACTGGATCAGGCTGTCATAGCCGTTGACCACCAGCTGTTCCATTTTCGCGGAGTCTGCCACCGTGTTTTGTTCGGCGATTTGCCGATTCGTTTCTGAAACCACTGTCGTCGTTGTTGTACTGAATGCACGCGCCGTCGTCGCAGTGGTCGTCCCGGTGCTTTGTGTCCGTCTGGTCGTCAAACGGTTGGAGCCGCCGTTGTTCGTCGTGCTCTGTCCGTTGGGACCATCCGTTGGCGCCGCTGTCGGCGGGCTCGTTGGGTTCGGCGTTTCGGTCGTCCCGGTGCTTTGTGTCCGTCTGGTCGTCAAACGGTTGGAGCCGCCGTTGTTCGTCGTGCTCTGTCCGTTGGGACCATCCGTTGGCGCCGCTGTCGGCGGGCTCGTTGGGTTCGGCGTTTCGGTCGGCTTCGGTGCCGCGGTGGGCTCCGGATTTGTCGGTTCTTCCGGAGCCGGGGTGATGTCACTTCCGGTCGGCTTTTCATCGGGCTCCGTCGGTTCTTCCGGTGTGTCCGGCTCCGTGGGTTCTTCCGGCGGCGCACCCGCCAGTACCACATAGATCTCATCGACCCATCGGGCAGATTCAAAAGACGTCTTCGTCGTAAGGTCAGGCTGACCTTCACAAAGTCGGAACGTGTCCTTTTCGGTCATTTCTCCGGACACGTCATCCAACGGGTTTTTAGTGGAATACTGGACCACTGCAATGAGCGTCGGGACCTGCACTGCGCCTTCGGCCGCAGCCACTTCGTCATCCACCTTGAACTGACCATCCTCGACATATGCGTGGTCGATCAGGTTCGGGTACCAGTAGCGCGCACTGTCGAGCAGCTCTTCCCGCCCTTTGGAAAGGAAACGGGCATCCGCTGCGACATCTGTCGTGTGGAAGTCCAGCTGACGGACAGAGGTCAGGTCAACACCCACTTCATACCGCAGAAACTCTGCCAGTTTGACGCCCCGGGCATGGATCCGCATGACCGTATTCACATTGGTCACGTTGCAGTAATACCCGTCATAACCGTATTCCCCATACGACATCTCCGTGATCTCTTCGCGGGTGAATTCTTTTAAAAGAGTCGCGCTGTCCGGGTCTCCCCAGTATTGCGCATACACTTTCAGCGTCTGCGTCGGGTCCAGGGCTTTTCCTGAAAGGAACGCAACAGATGTGGACAACAGGAGGCAAATCGCCAAAAGAGCACAGACAGCACGTCTGCGCACAGCACTCACCGGATTCATGACCACACCTCCTTGTTCCCCTTTTCTCTTAATATAACATGAAACTTGTGCGAATAACAGCCGAAAGCAAACCCCGAGTACGTTCTCATACCCGGGGCTCGCATGAGTTCTTTTATCGGCGATCCACGCCACTCAGCTCAGGGTCGCCTTACCGTTTTTCACATTGTAAGTTTTCCCATTGTAAGTGACTTTGCCGTTGGCATTGAAGTCGACCTTGGAGTCTTTGCACTTCCACCAGCCATAGTTGTTCTGGTAGACGCCCTGCTCCTTGAAGGTGACTTTGCCGTTTGTAGTCTTCCACCAGCCGTACTTGTTCTGGTAGATGCTCTGAGCGTTGAAGTCTACCTTGGAGTCCTTGCACTTCCACCAGCCATATTCGTTCTGGTAGATGCTGTTCTCCTTGAAGGTGACCTCGCCGTCAGTGGTCTTCCACCAACCGTACTGGTTCTGATAGATGCTCTGCGCGTTGAAGTTGACCTTGCCGTTTTCGACTCTCCACCAGCCGTACTTGTTCTGGTCGACGCCCGTGTGGGTCTTATCGATCTTGCCGTCCGTGTAATACCACCAGACACCGTCTTTGTCTGCCTCATTAGCGAGACCGGTGAACTTGGTGTCCGGCTCGACCGGAGTCGGCTCATCGGGTTTGTAGTCTGGGTCTTCTGCGCCACAGACAGTGCACTTGCCATTCTGGTAGTCGTGGTAAACCATCGGGACTTCATGCGGCTCGAGCATATATTCTCCGCATCTTGTGCACCGGACGCCGGCAGTGGACCCCTTCTTCGTGCAGGTAGAAATGACTTCCGGAATGACCTTCCAGTCATGGCCAAGGGCGGGAAGCTCTTTCTGTGCTTCAAGCGTTTCGCCGCAGACCGAGCACTTCTTGCCGGCAGTAATGCCCGCTTCGGTGCAGGTCGCCGCTTTGGCTTCGCCAATGGCTACTTCGGTGTGGCCAAGCGCTTCGACGGTCTTCGTTTCTCTGCTGATTTCAGCGCCGCACTCCGAACAGTACACAACTTCCTCATAGGAGCCGGGTTCCGTGCAGGTCGCTGCCTTTTCGTTCTCTTTTACAGCCGCTGCAGCTGCGTGGTCATGGGTGTAAGTCAGCGTCATGACCTTGGGTTCCTCATAGCCACGAATGTAGATCATCGCTTTAATGATGGTCTTTGCAGCATTCGTGAACTCATAGGCGTTGAAGTACTCCGGGTGGTCCTTATAACTCGGATTCCCGTACTGTCTGTAATTGTAGAAAATGTCAGAGAACGTGGGGTCTGCAGGCTCTGTACCATCGGTGGAGACCGTGTAGTAGATTCCCGCATAGGAAGCTGTGCCGGCCTGCCATCCGGTGGTGCTGAAGTCAAAGTTCAGCTTGTCGCCTTCTTTGACCTTGGAACCGGATTCAATGGACGGAGTCAGGCCGTCATAGACGGTTGCCGTACCCTTGTAGACCGTGATCTTTCCAAGGTACTGGACCCAGTCGTACTTGGCTTCATCTTGCGGGTCGATCTGACCGAAAACGTTCCTGAGGTCACTTTCCCCGCCTTTAATACTGATGATGTAAGGAACTTCGGATTTTCCTTCCAGCTGCTTCTCAGTCGTGCCTTTGAAGCCGTTGGTGGATGCACCATTCGGGAAGGTGTAACGTTTCTGCTTCAAATCTTTGGCGGTGATCCTGGCTTTATAACCAAGGGCACTGCTGGAAGCCGTCGAAAACTCAACAACATCATTATCGGCAAGAGAATCCAGGTCGATCTTTGCTGCTGCAAGAACAGCCTTTACCGTAGGACCATAATGCTTCTCTTGTTCAAGGACATCCGGTACGGTGTCATAGACAGAATAGGTGTACTCTTTTGAGCCCTCATCCTTCCACATCTTCTGGAGATCTTCCAGGGCAAATCCGTACTTGGCTCCTTTGTCAACAGCAACTTCAAGGACCTCTTTTGGGTTTCTTACAGTCTGCTTGACAACAGAGTCTTCATAGCCATCTGCTTTGAAGGTAAAGGTGTATTCTTTGGTTTCACCTACGGGAACACTGGAAAAGACATTTTGCTTCACACCTATATAAATAGTGTTAGCACGCCAGATCGCAGCAACATTTCCAGAACCTGTATTAATACTTTGGACTGAATTGTCAGTACCAATACCAAGAGAGCCAGTTCCGATAGTCATTTCGACAGGATCCTCACCCTCAATCGAATAGGTGACCTGTATCAACTTAGAAGACCAAATCTGATCGCTATCGGATTCCACCTTAAGCATAAGATTATATAAATCATTGTATTCTCTTAAAACTCTATAATCTTCAGCAGGCTTAATTGTTTTAGACTCTTTTAGTGGTTCCGGCTCAGGATCCGGTATAACTCCTGAATACTTACCAACAGTAACCGTCTCATTATCAGAGGTACTGATGATTTCAATTCTGTTAGAAGCAAAAAAGTCAGATGTGATTTCTTTACCAGGTTTGATTATCAGAGTTCCTGTTGAAGCGCTAGGAGTTGGTGCGGCAACAACGAATGAATAATAACTTTCAGCAGTCTCGTCAGTCCCCAATTCCTTACCATTAAGATTGACCTTGATGGTTTTTTGAGGATTTTTCAAGCCATCTCCAAACCACTTCATTACAGTCTCAGTGCAATAGCCGGTTGTGGGAGAATAAGTATAAACCCAGTTTGGTCTTTTTCCCGAAACTGTGAGACTGTACTCCAGTTTCAAAGTGTCCCCATCAACAGCGAATGCCGCATCTTTACCACCAGTATAACTGGAAGGTTCATCAGTTGCAGACATGAGAGCCGTATCTATTGCAAAGGGTCCTGTGGATTCTGGCTCAACATAGGTTCCGACGGAAACAGTGTCTCCGCTTTCTGTGTCAGTAATTTCTATCTGATTTGTTGTAAAAAAATCATTTGTGATTTCAATGCCCGGCTTGATGATCAGAGTTCCTGTTGAAGCGCTAGGAGTTGGTGCGGCAACAACGAATGAATAATAACTTTCAGCAGTCTCGTCAGTCCCCAATTCCTTACCATTAAGATTGACCTTGATGGTTTTTTGAGGATTTTTCAAGCCATCTCCAAACCACTTCATTACAGTCTCAGTGCAATAGCCGGTTGTGGGAGAATAAGTATAAACCCAGTTTGGTCTTTTTCCCGAAACTGTGAGACTGTACTCCAGTTTCAAAGTGTCCCCATCAACAGCGAATGCCGCATCTTTACCACCAGTATAACTGGAAGGTTCATCAGTTGCAGACATGAGAGCCGTATCTATTGTGAAAGGTGTTTCTGCCATTACAGAAATCGGCATAACTATCGCTAACAACAAAAATACTGAAACTATAATACCAACAATACTCTTTGAATTAATTCTTTTATTCAAGGATGGCCTCCTTAGTTCGATACCTGGATATTAAAGTAGCAGATATCACTGTCAATATACCCATATCTTACACCTACAACAGCGATTGTGTACCATACCAACTGAGAAGAACAGGTGTACGGAACAAAGACTCCACCATATGCGGGAGTTTGAGTAATGTAGTTAGTACTTGAATCATTAACGCCAGGGTCCGGAAAGTCTTCGTACATACCACCAGCGGTATAGTAGATCATTGTGGTATTGAGATAATTCGTATCATAGTAATTGAATTGGATCACATCACCAGGATGAGGATGGAATGCACTGTCAGGCGCATATGTGGTTCCCGTTCCGTTAATCTGTGCGTAAATTGCTCCACACTGCGGAGGCGTGGCATTAGGAAAAAAATAAAGCTTGGTGTTTCCGGTACCAGTCAGATCCCAAAACTTTGGAACGTTTTTCTCCGTTCTGGCTGTCTGACCAAACACAAACTTGAAGTATGAGTCTGTGCCACTCGTACGTTTCATAAAACCGACCGGTACACTGCTGACGATATTACCGCTTCCATCGTAGTAATATCTGGTTTCTGTGAGCTGAGCTTTGGTGTAATCAGCTGTTTCGGATGCGGGTGTTACAAGAGAAACAACCGCAGTGTCTGCTGCCGCTGCCCAATCACTGGCCTTTCCAACCGCTGTGAGAAGCTGGTCCAGTGTGTATACTTTTCCCGTATAGGACTTGTACGTGCCGTAGTTGTTGAGGCCGGCGTACGTTGCATCACTCGACTGGCTGATAGCAGTATCCATGTCATCGTACTTAACGGTTGCAACATAGGTGTTGTCCCAGTACACTTCAATGCCTTCATTCGTTCCCCAGGCACTGACGCTGATCGAGAACAATGAGAACAGCATGATTAGTGCAACAACTAATGCGCTTACTCTTTTTGACATTTTCATGCGTTTTCCTCCTTTGTTTGTATTTTATATTGCAGCACACTCCGTACTGAGGTGCCAGATTCCAAAAAGCAGAACAGCAGACTTCTGAAACAGAAGTCTGCTGACAGGATTCTTGCGATAGCATGTCATTTCTCCTCTATGGAAAAATGCTCAGGACTTCTTTTCAAAAGGAAGGCGTGTCCGTTTCCAGGCACACCCCGGCCGGTTTTCCATGGCATAAGCTTTAGGAAAAGAGGCTCGAAGTTAAACACTGTAGATTCTATTTGAACAAATGATATTATATGATTATTTTACCCAATCGCCTGAAAAGTTGTCAATACAATCATGGGTAACAATTTAGTATCATTCGAAAAATCAACGAGAAAACAGCTCCTGATTTCTCAGGAGCTGCATGTTAATTATTCCTTATTATTCTTCAGCAGGTACAGCTGAGTCCCGTAGAACGGATTCGCGGTGGTCATGTAGAGGCCGTGGTCCGTCGGAGCGAAGCGGAGGCAGCCATAGTTGAACTGGTCGCCGAAACCGCAGTCCGTGACGTGCTCCCAGTGTTCGCCGTCGGCGGTCTTCAGAAGGTGGAACCCGCCGGGGTCTTTGCGGACCGTGTTGGAGACGGAAGCAAGCATCTTGATGCCCTCCCAGTCGAACTTCTCTTTGAGGGAGTTCTTCGGTACGGCCGGAGCGTTCGCTTTGGCGGCCTTCAGGGTCTTAACGAGCTCCAGGGTCTCCTTGTTCGCAAGGCTCTTGAAGAGGCGACCGATGGCACCGAACTGGGCTTTCCAGTCGTCCAGAGACATGTAGAGGAGCGAACCGTTGGTCAGGCGGGTCAGGTAGTTGTAGATGACCTTGGAGTCCATGGTGCCGACGTAGAACTCGCCGTTGTAGACCGCGGACTTCCAGACGTACTCAACACAGCTGCCTTCCACGAGCTTGGTGAAGCCGAAGCACTCGTCGAAGCGGCCGGTGGTCTCGTTGTACTTGTACATCTTCTGGGTGTGCTTCAGGGTGTCGTGGACCGGGCCCACGAAGTTGGACAGCTTGAAGTCGGGCTGCGTGATGCTCAGCATACCGGTGATGCCCATGATCTCGGACATAATGGTGTTGTCGATGTTATAGCAGTACAGGTTGTCTTTGAAAACACCGAACGCACCGACGACGGAGGTAATGCCGGCGCCGTGGTCGACCATGTTGCCGAGCGGAGTCTCCTGGATGCCGGGATAGTTGACGGCGTTGTTGCCGACGATCTCGGTCCAGACCCAGCCATACTTGTTAGCTTTGTCCTTCTCTCCCCGTTTTGCCGGGTGGCCTTCATAGGCGATGAACCCGCTGTGGCCAGGAAGCGTGCAGTACAGGGAGCCCTTGAACGCGACCATATCCCAGAACGGAGAACCGGCCGGGCTCTTGACGGCGCTGTCGTCCGAATACTCATAGAAGTCATGGTAGTCCGCAACGTAGTTCCAGACGGTGTCGTCTTCATTGCTCTTTTCGAGGACGGCGAGTTTGACTCGGCCTTCATCGCCGGGGTCTAACTCAAACTTACTGTCGGCACCGGCGAAGTACAGCTTGCCATCGAGGATGGCGTTCGCACGGGAGCAGGCGCCGTCGGTGGTCTCGTAGACGGAAGTGACGTTGTCGTCGAGGTCCACTTTGTAGATGTGATTGACCTTGTCCATGTTGACGCCGCGGTATGTGGTGAAGTACAGGTCGTCGCCGAAGAGGACGACGTTGCGGAAGGAGACGTCGGTCTCGAAGATCTTCGTGAACTCACCGGGCTTGTCCTTATGCATCTTGTAGATCTGCCCGCCGAGGCCCTTTGTCGGGTGCGGGATCTCGTTGTTGGAGACGGTGTCCATCATCGCTTCGATAGTCTCCTGAGACAGGTTCAGGCCCTTGGCCTTGAGGCCCGCCTGGATGATGGTGACGACGGCGCCGATGGTGTTGAACCAGGTGCCGATGTAAATGTAGTCCCCGCGTTCCGCCATGGACCAGCCATAGCCCTGCTGACGGTCTCCGACGAGGCCGTCGACTTCCTTGGGTCTGCCGGTGGGGTTCGTAATGCGGATGACGGTGTCCGAAGACTTGACCTTGACAGGTGCTTTCTTTTTGAGGATTGGCATGGGTAGCTCCTTTCGTTGGTTGCAATTTCTGTGGCGATGTACTGCAGTACACTCTCGCAATGCGCAGCACTCACTCTTGTCATTTTTATTATAACAAATATTACTTACAGCAGGCTGAAATAATGTGTAAACTTTTCCATTGAATTCAAAAAAGCAGCCCTCCGAAGAGAGCTGCTTCTACGCTAGTTAACTTTGAGATCTTTCCATCACCAGGGGTTGCGGCTGTCTGGGTCTGTCGGGTCCCAGCCGGCGTTGCGGCTGTTGGTTGGGATGCGGATGGCATTCGGTTTCATCAAGGGTTCCTGGAGACCGCTGTCGTCGTACAGCGTGACGATGGTACCGGTGGCACAGTGGTCGTAGATCCACTTCACGTCCCGCACGCAGAGGCGCACACAGCCTGCGGACGCGCGGGAGCCGAGTTTGTTGTACTCCCCTGTCTCCAGCGTGGACTTGTCCTGCCGGTAATACGGTACGGAGTGGAACAGGTACGAACCGGTAATACGCGTGGCATACTGCCCGTAGACGCCACCATTGAGCGCCCGCCAGACATACTTGTCTGTTGTCTTGAACGTTCCTGTTTTCGTGGGCGATGCATTCTTCCCGCACGATGCCACAAACGCCTTCACCGGCTGCGTGAACTCGCCGGCAGCATCCAGGCCATACACAATGACGAGGTTCTGCGACGTGTTGACGGCAATGCAGTAGTCATGACCGCTCTGGTAAGAGCCGGTGTCTGCGCCAGCATTGACGAAGGCGTTGTAAACACGGGTCGGTATATCGCCAACGGCACTGCCGTTTGTGACGGTCCAGCTGGTGCCAAGTGCGCTGACTCTCCCGTTCATGGAGAAGTCCACCTGGCCGGTGCGGATGTACCAGTACCCGAACTGGTTCCCCGCGATGCCTGTGTAGGAGAAGTCCACTTTGCCGCGGCGCACGTACCACCATCCGAGGGAGTTCTGGTACACGCCTGTGGCGCCGAAGTCCACTTTGCCGTTTTGGACGCGCCACCAGCCCATCTCGTTGTTGGCGACACCGGTGTAGTTGAAGTTCACCTTGCCGCCCTCGATGCGCCACCAGCCGTATTCATTCTGGGCGACGCCGGTGTAGTCGAAGTCCACATAACCCTTCGTGACCTTCCACCAGCCGAACCCGTTCTGGGCCACGCCGGTATAAGTCGTGTCGATGGCACCATTACGCGTAGCCACCCAGACGCTGTCGACCTGCGTGACCTTGATGCCCTTGGAGGAGGCTGTCATGCCACTGTCGTGGGGGGCTGCGGCTTTAACGGTTAGCTGAGAGGCGGAAAGGAGCGCGTTAAGCTGAGGCACAGCAGTTTTCAGGCTGCCGGCTACGAAAGGCCACAAGAGCCCACAGAGCACAACAAGTGCCAATGCCAGGCTCACGGTAGTCCTGCGCATGCTTTTCACGGCTGTCCCCTCCTTTGCTTTTCTTCTACCCAAACTATACAAGAAAATGATGGTCCCCGCAAGAAAAAGCAGCCTCTTGCGAGACTGCTTTATCATTCTCATTTCCATGGGCTATAATTATAGCGGATTTAAGTCCATTATTTCCTCTTTGCTCATATAGATTTGATGGCTATCAGGAATTGCATGTTTCAGATGGTATGACTCATATGCAGTCTGCACTTGCATTCTCTTCTCAAAACTGAGTTTTTCAGAAGTCATTCTAAAGCGCTTCAAATCTTCAAATAGTTCAAATCGATATGTGTAATCTAAAACTGCAAAACTGTCTTTATAAAGAACTTTTTCCTTAGGATCTGAATCGAATACAACTTTGTACTTTTCCGAAGCTACTCGGTATTCTTTTCCTTCTAAAGAATCAAACTGAATTGCTTCCACATAACCAAAAGGCTCATTTATTTTGAAGACCATATACGGGTGAACGGTTTTGGAAACCATGCCATCATTATCAAATCTGGTGACCATCCAAAGAAACTGCCCGAACTCCAGTGCTTTCATACTGCAATCCGATCCAGCACTTTGACGATATCCGCATAACGAACCTTATAGTCTTCTGCATAACTCATGGAGTCCATGACCTGGTCAGCTTTTCGATACTGGTCTTTCTTCTCGATCCACGCCGGGTCTTCATGATCGATTTCAATCAATTCTTCCAGTGGCGCAAACTCGAAAGCCTTGTAGAAGCTCTTTAAAAACCTTTCTTCATCTTTTGTAACGCAGACCTGTTTCTCTTTTACATTAAGAAGCGGCACGTATTGCTCCATGATTTCAGGGTCAACAGCGCCATTATCGTAAGCATAGAACTTTGTATCGATCAGAGGGTGTCCTGTTTTGGCGATATAGATGTTCTGCGCCAAATGCATGTACTTATTCAAGCGTGCGTTTCCCTCATAGAAAGTTCTATCGTTTCTGTCGACCAGATCTTTCGTGAATATAGTATGATCTTTATCCAGGCTCAGAAAGAACTTAGCAATGTCCGTGTTCTTATGCATCATTTCATCCCTCTTTTCCGACTGGATCAGTTTTAGCATTCTCGAAATGGTCTGTCGTGAGGTATTGAACTCCCTCTCAATGTCACGGAAAGGAATTCCCTGTTTGCGCATTTGTTCCATCATCAGAATCTCGGACTTGGAAAACTTCATCTTGCGCCCGGCACCACGGTCGTTTTTGGCTTCCAGTTTCTTCGCTAAAACACGCAGCTCATCAACATCAGTTGTCCCAAACAGTTCCGCGCACAACGCCTTATAGTCAATTGACATAACTCTACCTCATGTATCATATTTAATTCTGTTACATATACAATACATTAAAACATCCCAAAAGTCAACGTGTATTACCTTACAAAAAAGCAGCCCCTCCCGGAGCTGCTTGTATTTATAGCCAGTTGATATCCGACCCGAAGTTTTCCTTCCACTCCTGCCCAGAGGCCCAGAAGAGTGCCATGGCGGATTCATCATCAGGAGGATCGCTGTGGCTGAGTTCAAGGAAGTCACAAAAGCCATTGATCCCTCCGACATCTTCAATAAGCATCACACCATCATGAGCAAGCATCACCGGACGATGTGTCTTCTCCATTTTTTCGACACATTTCAGAAACTTATTCTCTGTCAAAAGTCCTTGCGATACACATTGTTCAACGGGGCCGGGCGATGTGATCCGAAACGTCCAATCATCGCCAAAGTCATAGGTATAATGGAATTCAGATGCAATTTCGAATACATCGCCTATAGAGAGGCGTTCCAGCAAAGAAAAAGGATCGAGCTCAAAGAGTCTGGGGAGCATCTCGTAAGAGGCGGGTTCATAATGTTGACGAAAACGACCTTCTTTCAATTCCTTTATATCTCTCTGGCAAGAGACATAGCTTTCTCCGTAGGCTTTAGAAGGTTGTGGGTCTGTATACTTACTGCGCAACCAGTTCTTGAAGCTGCCTTTCTTGTAGTCATCTGCCCAAAAGATATCTTCCTCTGACATAAGGGGACTACGAAACAAGGTTCCGACCAGCTGCTCCCACTTCTCTTTCTTACTTTCTGTTAATCTGAGAACTTCTTCTTCCGGTAAATTGAATTTGTGTAAATGACAATTCAGAAAACCAAATGCTCTCTGTATCAGATAGTTTAAGGCATAAAGTGGAAAGTCTTCTGTCACGAGAATGTCCCTGCTTACAGTGTTACCCTTGACCCCACCATAAGTACGTAAAACTTCAAGGTATTCGTGACGGAGATTATAATTGTCCAGATCATCATTGATGATGCGATCATACCAGGACGGAATGAGCTCCACATGAATCCAGAGCTTCCCATCTTTATGGCGATTCATTTCATTTGCCATATAAACCACCTCAAATTATCTCATATTTCCTTTTGTCATTGATTACTACTCCGGTTTATCTCTGCGTTTACCATTTTCATCGATTATTGTTTTTGTTTGATAAGTAAAAGTCAAATTATGATAAGTGCAAGTTAAATCTGATAAGAAAAAGTACGTGATAATGGGATTTAAACTGATAAAACCATATATTTCTATATAAAACTGCAAGTTAGTGCAAGTTAAGCACTAGATTTAAAGTAATAGATATATAAGAATTAATCGCGTACCTACTAAAGAATTATAACACAAATCTTACAGGCACGCAAAAATGTTCTGATCGATGCAACTTAAAAGGCAGTGCCACGGGGCACTGCCTTTAATAAATGCTATTGTTGCTTAGATAATGATCCTCATCTCTAAGTTTAATTAGAGTAATTGTACATGGAAACAAAAAAGGTAGTTCCATCAGGAGCTACCTTTTTTCTATTCTTATTCAAACCCATTCGTATTCCTCTTCTACCAATTCCAGCTATCCCGGACCATCTCATTGATCCCATACTCCGCACGCCAGCCAAGCTCACGCTCAGCTTTCGAGGGGTCAGAGTAAACGACCGGAACATCGCCGGCACGACGGCCATCAATGACATAAGGGATCTTGATGCCGTTCACGCGTTCAAAAGCTTCCACGAGCTCCAGAACGCTGTAGCCCCTCCCTGTTCCCAGGTTATACGTAACCAGGCCACAGTTGTCCTGGATCGTCTTAAGAGCGTTCACGTGGCCTCTGGCGAGGTCCACGACGTGGATGTAGTCCCTGATGCAGGTGCCATCCGGGCTGTCATAGTCATTCCCGAAAACATGCAGCTTCTCCAGCTTTCGCGATGCACCCTGTGTAACACAAGGGCCCTTATGCCTTTGGCGATTTACCGAAATCAGTCAATAGGCGTGGTTAAGAAGTGATGTACACCAGTTTACACTTGGTATTTGGTTACAGAAATATGCTGGCGATCTATTATTGTCTTGACAAAAAAGCAGAAAAGCAGTCCCGTGTGGAACTGCTTTTACTAATCAAGTTATTCAAGAGCTTTCAGAATCTAATTCGATGATTTCTTCCACCAATTTATAGACATCTGTTCTAGGGTTAAAATCTTTTGAAGGCCACGAGTATAAATCCTCCCCATATTCAACCTGTTTCTTGGAATTTAGAATTGCATCATTAATATATGGAGATAACAAATCATAAACATCCATACTTTCGTGATATCCGGGTATATACTTGTCCTGAGAAATAAACTTCTTCACATTGGAACTCGATTCAAAAAAATGAGTTGTATAATCCTTATGATTTAGATACCATATCTCAAAACAAGGGTTTGACATAATAAATATTTTCTGATCTTGTTTATTCAGATTTGATATTACATTTATACGATTTTGATTAACATCTAAATCAAGCACTACATATGCTTTTGAAATATCTTGTTCATTAGCTTCTTGCTTTCGTTTTAATTCATTCAACATATTGATAGGATCAGAATATTTTGATTTGATTGGCCTAAGAGTAACCCGTTTGAGGTCTCTTTGAAGTGATGTAAAATACGTGAATTCTGTTTTGTTGCTTGGATTCTCAAGCATAAGAAGAATAACTTTGTTCCTTTGCCTGTTCTTAGCCCTTTGTTTATTGAAATTTCGAGAAGAATTCATACTATTAATTCCTCCGTTTCAATGTTTGGAATTGCACCATATCGACCAAGTAAATAGGCTTTGCGAATATTCTCATCTTTTCTTACAGAGTAATCACTAAGTGCATATAATTCTGATTCGCCCTTATTGTAATCTTTAGAAGTAAAATAGATTTGATCTCTTCTGAAATAATCTAAGTTCAGTTGATTTGTGTCATGGGATGTAAATATTAATTGAGCGCCACAGGTATTTACTTCAGGATTTCTAAACAGATCAACAAGCATTTTAACTAAGAATGGATGTAAACTTTCATCTAATTCATCTACAATCATAACACTTCCATTCTTCATGACTTTATTTAAAACAACACTAATTCTAAATAATTGCTGTGTTCCTAAAGATTCTGCGCCAAAAGGTAGAGATACATTATCTCCATTATCAGCAGGATGATAAAAAGAAATGCTATAAATGTAAGAATCAGTAGTGGGATTGATACGAACAAAACTATTAGGATCCAGATTGATATTGCCAGAAGTGCCTTGTGGAATAATAGTTCTATTAATGATGAAATCTTTTATATTTAAATCTGCCTGCTTTAATAGCTTTAAAGTGAAAAGTTTAGCACTATTATCGCCAGACAGTTCATCAAGATATAAAGATTCGAGAGCTGAGTTATCATCCTGATTAAAACCATATGAGTCGATTGAGTATGACAGCCAATCAAAAGCGGGAGTCACTTTACTATAGTTGAAAGTATTGGCTGTTGTTAAAAACAACTTGTTTGAAGGTGTTTTACCCAATAAAGGTTTGATATATTGTTTCTCCTCATCTGTATACTCAATATCGTCTTTCAGACGCTCAAATATCTTAGTCGGTTGGTTAGTATAATAGCCGTATAAATACTCTTCATGTATTCTTTTTCCATCATGGCTAAATCCATAGATATACTTAATTCCGTCATTAGCCAAAAATACAAACTCATATTCCGTCGGCATGTTTAATGTTTCCGATGAGAATGCAAAAGGGTTGTAAGGAATAGGCTGATTAGGCTGAATATAAGTCGAGTGTCTAATTGTAATAAGCGCTACAGAAAGTGCTTTCAAAACATTAGATTTACCTGACGCATTTGCCCCAAAGATAGCAACGGATGTCAGACCTTTAAACTTATCTTTAACAATAAGGTTTTCTTGATGTGACTTATCTGATGAAGGTATTAAATCTAAAATGAGTTCATCTTTAAATGATGCAAAATTTCTAGCAGAGAACTGTAAAAGCATTTATCACCACTCCTTTACTCAAATTATAATTGAAACATATGTAGATTTCAATAAATACTTTAATTATAGGTGTTTATTCCTGATTTTGTGAGAAATCTTGCCATTTTCTAAATATTCCAATTAATTTTAGGCGTCCACAAAATTTTGGGGTTGACATATTTCAAGGATACAATATAATGAAAAAGGACCAGACTTAGTCTGGCCCTAATCTGCCGAAGTGCTGGAACACATGGCAGGCTTGTCGCAAAGCTATGATACCACGGTTCCAGTCACTTCAGCAAGACCTATTTTGAAGGAGGTGCAACCGAAGTGCCACGGATTAAGTATCCTTACTACCGCTGCAAATGCGGTCGGAAAATCGTTCCTACTGGAAACCCATCCAGATGCCCCTACTGTGGACGCATCACGATTCTGAAATGAGGAGGTATCATAATGCCTAAAGCGAAAACCGTCCACCATGGCGGTAAAGTTGGTGGTGCAGCCAGAACCCTGGCTAAACCGACTTCAACCAAAACACAGAAGTCGAAGGCCGGCACCACTCTCGCCAACCACAAAGCGAAATATCACTCCAAGTGATCTACGCTGGAGCTCTCGAGTTTCTCGAGGGCTCCGTTATCATTTATCTATGTTCAGAGTAAAGCGTACCCATAGGTTAAAGCAATAAGTCTTATCAAGTCATTTTCAAACCCACACCCGCCTTTCTCCTTTTCATTTCTTCATACCATCGCGATTTACCTCTAACAATACTAGGCAAACAATGATAGATACACCAGCATAGGCCGCCAGTAAAGCCAGCGTTCCGCTCCACCTTCGGTGGCTTCGGGCTTGACAGGCGCCCTCTCCTGGTGAGTTAGGCAAACATCAGGTGTAAGGCAGGCTTCGCCAGCTTACACCTGGCAAAGGCACACAGGTACATTTTGGGTTGCAGTAAGTCCGGTGTTTAGATTCCGGTGGGTGGAACCCGGTAGTTCATGGTCAATTTTGCCCGGTGTTTTAGGTCAAAACGAATCCGGTGTTGGCGAAGCCAACATAGAAGGCTCACATTCGAACAAACACAAGTGGCTCAATAATTCATGAGCACAAGCGGCTCAATAATTCACGAGCACAAGAGACTCAAGAGTGTTGCTGCTCGCTTCTGTTGTCCATGAACTGCTCTAATTCATTGTCCGCGAACTGCTCTAAATGCTGTCCAATAATGTTGGGGCAAGCGGCCGGCGCCTAAAGGAACCGGCCGAAGATTGTCACCA